>MTLE01000008.1_pt1 | contig 240156 bp, 207 predicted proteins | sample 1982461 | NCBI WGS metagenome assembly MTLE01 (sample SAMN05712605, study PRJNA340218) | biofilm metagenome | isolation source: sample SPL anode biofilm adapted to -200 mV | place: USA | collected 2012-02-03 | reverse complement strand
GACTTGGGCGTCATGTAATTCGTTCATTCTTACCTCTAAGCTATTCATGTTTTGCATGGTGTCTTCCTTTTGGTTGGTTAGTATCTAGACTGATCATTTCAGTTCATTGAGCATATTTTAACACGCCCCCAAGCACAGGGGGTAACATGACACCATCCAGAAAGGCGGCGAATACACCATCAAAGTATGATCTGGATCAATAAAGTGTCATTTAGTTTTTAAGTTAGACTTGTAATAGTTAATTTATCATGCAATATTGCGCATGCTGGCTCATTTATAAGTGTGTCACCTGAAAATAAAAAACCAGCTCTAGGCTGGTCTCTTTATTGGCAATATCGACACGTTATCTATTCGTAACTCATCAAGGCGTCTGATCCACATTTCTAGCGCTTCCGCTTTCTCTGGTACATAGTGGGCTCGATTATAAATCCCAGCTACTCCACCAAGTGTATGGCCTAGTTCTGATTCGATAACGTGAGGAACGACTCCCAAGCAAGCCCAGCCAGTTGCGACAGTCCGCCGTAAATCATGTGCTGTGAATGACTCACTAATACCAATTCTTTTATGTAGCACACGACACCACATTGAAACAGCTTCTGGTTTTTTTAACTCTCCCAGCACATAGACCTTTTGTTGGTCGGTGTCTTCCTTTGTTCCTTTCGGTTTCTTGGCTGGCGTCTGGGCAACACTGTTCATAGTGATAAGGTTATGCAGCCAATCTTTTATTGATTCAGGTATCGGCCTGATAATTACACGCCCACCTTTACTGTGTTCTTTCGGTACAGTCCATAATCCCGTTTCAAAATTAAATTCGTCTGTTGTTGCAAGTCTAATTTCCTGCGAACGACAGCCAAACACAATGCAGATATAAACCATCGCTAAATAATAATCATTCAGCAAACGTGAATCAGATTTCAACCACTTCATTAAAGCTGTAAGTTCAGACCAATCGAGCCCATCATGCTTGATCAGTGTTCTTTCTTTTTTTGCCTGTTTTTTCCCGCCGACATCATCAATAGTCAGCAGATCAATTTGCGATAAATCAAATTCATATTTTCTGCGTTTACAGTGTTGTAACGCCTGCTTGAGGTTTTGCAGTACATAACCAGCCGCAACGGGAAATGATTTTTTCTTCTGTGTCTCTGTAAAGCATTTGATCCAATGCTCTTGCTTCATTCGCTCTAATGGCGTGTCTCCATGATATGGGAATATCCATTTCTCGAACTGCTGTTTGTGTTTATCGGCGTTTGCTCTTCTTTTGTTTGCGTACTCTTCTAGCCATTTCTCTAGTGCTTCGCGAACAGTGATAGGTGCGAGTGTTTTTTCCGTATCTAATTTTAGTTCTATGGCTGGGTCTAAACTATTTGCAAGCCAACTGGAACACTGACGCGCCCTTGCATTCGCCTCCGCAAGTGTCATGCCCTTTTTTTCTTCAGTATTTTGGTACTTACCCAAAACCAGATCTTTTTGTTTATTCAGTACGCTGTAGCGATAAACAAAGGACACCACACCACTAGGATAATGATAGGCATACAGCCCATCGCCACAATTTATCTTCTTCGGCCTAGTGCCTTCAAATCCCTTTAATGCCTTTAATTGACTATCTTTTACCCCTGCCATATCAACCCCCAGCAACACCCAGCCAAACACCCAAAAAACTATGAATAACGATAGTTCATTTTGAAACATTATGGAATATGAATATTGATGAAACCCTTGCTAACACTGGAGTTTGCGTAATAATGCGAGTTAATATGAAATGAAATGAAACACTAATTTAGATAATACGGCATGAACTAACAGCTCTTCGCTAGTTCATTGAAATAAAAGGCACTTTCCTTAATTGGGTAGTGCCTTTTTGTTTTCAGGCAATAACGTCGCCCCACCCATTCAATCAACGAATTCTCTTTTAAAGATTCCATTAACCGGCTTTCAGCGGTAAATTCCTCTCTCCCGTCGCGGTGCAGCCAACTAACCAGTAAAGGCGGGATGCCTTGTTCAGTTTTCACGATAAAGAGATGGAAATTCTAATGCGCAATCTGATTCCTTTACTGACTCTGTCTTTCCTGCTGTCAGCCTGCAGTAGCAATGATGGTAACGCTAACCAGCAGTCTCAGCGTACTTCAGCGCAGAGTAACAGCGGGATGGTTGCATCCCAGCAATACAGCCTGTCAGGTGAAGCCCGAATCACCCAGGGTGATTTTAAAGACAACGCAGACGCTCAGCGGTTTATCGACTACATGGCGGCAAAGCACAACTACGATCGCCGTCAACTGGAATACTGGCTCGGTCAGGCTAAACGCCTGGATTCGGTGCTCCGTCTGATGGACCGTCAGGCGCCGAGCTATAGCACCAAACCGTCCGGCCCGACAGGGGCCTGGTTACGTTACCGCAAGCAGTTCATTACGCCAGATAATGTCCGCAATGGGGTGAATTTCTGGCATCAATATGCCGGAACACTGGATCGGGCGTATCAGCAATACGGGGTACCACCGGAAATTATTGTTGGCATCATCGGTGTGGAAACCCGCTGGGGACGTGTCACAGGCAAGACCCGTCTGCTGGATGCGCTGGCTACCTTGTCATTCAACTATCCGCGTCGCGCCGCCTATTTCACGAAAGAACTGGAAACTTTCCTGCTGATGGCACGTGACGAGCATGTTGATGCTCATGAACTGCGCGGCTCTTTTGCCGGTGCCATGGGGTATTGCCAGTTCATGCCCTCTTCCTATAAAAGTTATGCCGTCGATTTCAACCAGGATGGTCATGTCAACCTGTGGGATCCGGAAGACGCAATCGGCAGTGTTGCCCGCTACTTCCAGGCACATGGCTGGACACCGGGGGACGACATTGCCATTCGTGGTATGGGTCAGGCTCCGGGTCTGAAATATGGCTTTGAAAACCGCTATCCGGTGAAAACGCTGATGTCTGCCGGCCTCAAACCAACCCGGAGTCTTGGTAATCATACGGAAGCCAGTGTGCTGCGTCTGGATGTCGGTACAGGCTATGAATACTGGTATGGTCTGACGAATTTCTACACCATTACGCGTTATAACAAGAGCGTTCATTACTCGATGGCCGTCTGGCAGCTTGGTGAAGCCGTGAAACAGGAAGCCCGCATTTCGGGTTCTCCGCTCCGATTAGCAAGCAGCGAGTAATGCTTCCTCTATGGGGCCAGGGATGTTGCCCCATTTAGAATTTTGATGTTGTTATCCGCGTGATCTTAAAAGATGCATTCATCTTTCCTGGAATTCTTTATGTTAACTATCCGCAATGCCGTCTTTCCTGTCAGCCCGCATAAAAAACTGACGATCACCGATTTTCAACTCCAGCCCGGCGAATGTTGTGCTGTCGTAGGTAACAACGGCAGCGGTAAAACCATGATGGCGCGCGCACTGGCGCAGGAACTGGAGGCCGAATCAGGTGAATATGTCTGCAATCTGCGTCCGGAGCTGGTCTCTTTTGAAAAGCAGCTCAAACTGTATGACGATGAATGGCAACGGATCAATACCGATATGCTGGGCGCGGAAGAAGAAATAGCCGCGACGGCTGCCGCGATTATTCAGCAACACCGGCATGATGATGTTTATTGCCAGGAACTGGCACAGCAATTCGGTATTAGTCACCTTCTGGAGCAACCCTTTACCGCTTTATCCAGCGGAGAAGGCCGCAAGGTACTGCTGGCGCAGGCATTGATGTCAAAACCACAACTGCTGATTCTGGATGAACCGTTTGACGGGCTGGATGTTTCCGCCCGCACACAACTGATGACTACACTGGCGCAGTTACAGCAACAGGGGATGGCGCTGGTGATCATCGTCAACCGTCCGGATGAACTTCCCGCCTTTGCACAGAAACTGGGCTGGATACTGGATTGTCAGTTCACACACCAGCTCAGCAGGGAGGCGTTTTTTGCCGATCCACTGACGCAACAACTGCTGCACTGCGCTTCAGATCGCGATGTCACCCTTCCGCCACCACTGCAGTCTGGCGGAAATACCGCATTCACCGATCCGTTGATTGATTTGCAGCAGATACAGGTCAGTTACGGAGAGCGCACGATATTGCATGACTTAACCTGGCAAGTGAATAACGGCGAGCACTGGCATATTGCCGGCCCGAACGGCTGCGGCAAAACCACGCTGCTGCACCTTATCACCGGCGATCATCCGCAGTGTTACAGCAACAAAGTCACGCTATTCGGCAAGCGCCGTGGTTCCGGCGAAAGTATCTGGGATATCAAACAGAATATGGGCATTGTCAGCCCGGCGTTTCATATGTCATACCGTGTTGCGGGTACACCGCTGACGGTGATCCTGTCGGGTTTTTATGATTCTATCGGGCTCTATCAGCAACCCGGCGATCAGGAGCTGGCGCTGGCCCGGCAATGGCTGAAACTACTGGGCATGGAAAAGATGGAACAGAGTGCATTTCTGCAACTGTCTTACGGGCAACAACGCTTGCTGTTAATTGCCCGGGCCATGGTGAAACATCCGCCGCTGCTGATTCTGGACGAGCCGTTGCAGGGACTGGACAGTCTGAACCGGCATCTGGTGCTGCAGTATATTGATCGCCTGGTGGCTAACAGCCGCAGTCAGTTGCTGTATGTGTCGCATCACGCCGAAGATGTTCCGCAGTGCATGACGCACCGTCTGCAATTTGTGGCACAACCGGATGGTCACTATCGCTATGAACAGACTCGTCTTTAATTTAGAATTCAGCCGAAATTCAGGCGAGCTTTTTCTGCCAGAATAATGCCTGTCCCTGTGCCGGATCGAGTTCGTATCCGGCAAAACCGCAGCGCAGGTAGGTGCGCTGAGCCGTCTGGTTTCCGGAGAGCACTTCCAGCGTTAACTTGCAGCAATCGCGTTCGCGGGCTATCTGTTCGATACGTTGCAATAGTGCGGTCGCGATCCCCTGCCCCCGGAATTCCGGCGCCACCGCCAGATCATGCACATTAATCAGCGGACGGGCAGCAAAGGTCGACACCGTCTGAAAGGCGTTCAGCAACCCGGCTGGCTGTTCATCCTGATAGGCCAGTAATGAGATGGCGGCCGGACATTGCTGCAGAGTTTGCGGCAATTGACGGCGACATTCGGCAGATAAAGGCTCGGCGCCTCCCATCGGGTCCTGCGCATAGAGATCCAGTAGCATCAGCAAATCAGACACTTGCTGCTCATCGTGGTAGTCAACATATTGAATATTTAACATTACTTATCTCCAGGACAAATTCTGCTGTTGAAGCTGACACAATTTGCCACATATTTCACATAAATTTGTGACGATTTATACTTAGTGTGAACCTGCCAAAAGGCGATTTGGAGAGCTTTTATGAAATACCGTCGGATCATTTCGTTGTTTATGGTTGCTGCGCTGCTGCCTCTGGCTCAGGCCCAGGCCAGACCTCATTTTGACGGTGACGATGATCGGGGATGGGAACATAGAAAACACCATCACCGTGATTACGGACGGGTTTATTACCCGGGTCCGGTACGGGTATATCCGGCTCCTGTGCATGTCCATGCGCCGGCCCGTTACACCATCATGCCACCGGGATATAAGACCGTGATTGCTGCCGGTGTGACTTATTTTGTCCTGAATGAACTCTGGTACCGTATGCATGGCGGTGCATATGAACAGGTTGCTGCACCCGCCACCAGCAATGTCACCATCATTAATAACGGTGCTACCACCACCACCATCGCCAATACCGGTTCAGTCATGAATGTCGTCGATGTTAACGGTACCCGTTATTATGTGCAGAACGGCCGTTATTACCGGCACACACCTGATGGCCAGTATCTGGAAGTGGCCCCGCCAAACTATTAATTCCCGGCTGAATGTAAAATAAAAACAGCAATGGCGTAACTCGATATGTAGTTACGCCAAGCCTTTATTTTTTCAACCGTTATTCTGCCCAGCGCGGAGAGATGGATTGTCGGATTTGCAGATGATCCAGCACCCGGGCCACCATAAAATTAACCAACTCGTCGATACTCGTCGGCTTATGATAGAAACCGGGAGAGGCAGGCAATATTGTTGCTCCCAGCTGAGTGAGTTTCAGCATGTTTTCCAGATGAATGGCGGAATAAGGTGTTTCGCGCGGAACCAGCAGCAAATGTCCCCGCTCTTTCAATACCACATCGGCGGCGCGTTCAATCAGGTTATCTGACATACCGTGGGCAATCGCGGCCAGGGTCCCCATGGAACAGGGGCAAATAACCATCTGTCCGGGCGCGGCAGAGCCGGAAGCGACCGGCGAGAACCAGTCTTCTTTGCCATACACACGCAGTTGTTTTTCATCACAACCATATTGCCGGATCAGATATTGCCGACAGGCCTGCGGATCTGCCGGCCAGGCCAGATCCAGTTCCGTCGCCAGCACGACCTTGGCTGCCGAAGACATCAGTAAATGTACCTGGCAGCCCGCCTGAAGTAATTGTTCCAGCAGACGAACACCATAGATGGCACCGGAGGCGCCGGTCATCGCCAATGTGATCGCCTGTGTCATATTTACTCCTGTGAATGTTGCTTGGTTAATTTATCCAGTAATTTGTTATGGATGCCTTCAAAGCCACCATTACTCATTACCAGGATCTGATCACCCGGTTTGGCTTCTGCCACCAGCATATCCACCAGGTGATTAATATCGTGCTGAACCGAGGTCGGGATCGGTGCTTTCTGCGCCAGCTGATGAATGTCCCAACCCAGTCCGGTCGGCGCAAACATATAAGCCTTGTCCGCCTGTACCAGACTCTTGATCAGCTCGCCCTGATGTACACCCATTTTCATGGTGTTCGAGCGGGGTTCCAGTACAGCCAGAATACGGGCGGTGCCGACCTTCGCCCGCAAGCCGGCAATAGTTGTGGCAATGGCGGTCGGATGGTGGGCAAAATCATCATAAACCTTGATGCCGGCCACTTCGCCACGCAGTTCCATGCGACGTTTCGGCATCACAAATTCATTCAGAGCTGCAATGCCATCCTGAACCCGGACACCGGCATGACGCGCCGCGGCAATCGCCATCAGACCATTATGCACGCTGTGACGGCCCAGTCCGCTCCAGTGCACTTCGCCCTGCACTTCCCCATTCAGTACGACTTCAAATGCAGAACCGTCTTCTTTCAGTAGTTTTGCCTGCCAGTTGGCACCGTCGCCTTCTACCAGCTCAACTTCGCTCCAGCATCCCATAGTACGCACGTCGGCCAGTGCCGGATCATGCGCCGGCATCAGAATACGGCCGTTACCCGGTACCGTTCGCACCAGATGATGGAACTGACGCTGAATGGCTGCCAGATCCGGGAAGATATCGGCATGGTCATATTCCAGATTATTCATAATCAGTGTGCGCGGACGGTAATGCACAAATTTGGAACGCTTATCGAAGAAGGCGCAATCATATTCGTCGGCTTCAATAACGAAAAATGGTGCCTTGCCCAGACGCGCGGAAAACGGGAAGTTGCCCGGCACACCACCAATCAGGAATCCCGGCTCCAGACCGGCATGTTCCAGGATCCACGCCACCATACTGGCTGTCGTCGTTTTGCCGTGCGTACCGGCAACACCCAATACCCAGCGCTGCTGCAGGACATTGTCACGCAACCATTCCGGACCGGAGGTATATGGCAGATTCCGGTTTAACACATATTCCACACAAGGGTTACCCCGGCTCATGGCATTCCCGATCACCACCATGTCTGGCGCCGGATCCAGCTGGGATGGATCATAACCCTGAATCAGTTCAATCCCCTGTTCCTCTAACTGAGTGCTCATCGGCGGATAAACATTAAGATCTGAGCCTGTTACCTTGTGACCCAACTGTTTTGCCAGCACCGCAATACCGCCCATGAAGGTACCGCAAATGCCCAGAATGTGAATATGCATACAGGACTACCTGAATTTAAGGAAACTAAAACCCTGATTCTAATGAAGCAATGCTTTTTGTGCCATCACTCTGCGGTGCTGGTTGGTAGCGATTTATCGCGACGTGGTTATAATAGAGCGCTGCAACTTACTATTACTTTTAAAAGGGAAACGCCATGAGCTTGAATTTGGTTCCTGCTGGCAAAGATCTGCCGGAAGATATCTACGTTGTCATCGAAATTCCGCAGAACGCTGATCCAATCAAATATGAAATCGACAAAGCGTCAGGTGCTGTATTTGTAGACCGTTTCATGGCAACTCCGATGTTCTATCCATGCAACTACGGTTACATCAACAACACCCTGTCTCTGGATGGTGATCCGGTTGACGTACTGGTTCCGACTCCGTATCCGCTGGTTCCTGGTTCAGTGATCCGTTGCCGCCCTGTTGGCGTTCTGAAAATGAGCGACGAAGCAGGTCAGGACGCGAAGCTGGTTGCTGTTCCGCACACCAAGCTGACCAAACTGTACGATCACATCACTGACGTACACGAACTGCCAGAACTGCTGAAAGGCCAGATCAAACACTTCTTCGAGCGTTACAAAGAACTGGAACACGGCAAATGGGTTAAAGTAGAAGGCTGGGGCGACAAAGCTGAAGCTATCGCTGAAATCCAGGCGTCTGTCGTTCGTTACGAAGAAAGCAAATAATTGTTAAAACAAAAAGCCATGCATTGCATGGCTTTTTTGTCTCAGGACCTGAAGATCCTTTAATTATCATGTGTTGTTACAAATACAGATAAACCGCTAACCCGATTACCAGCGCAATGTACACCAGCAGCAAAACGAGTAATTTTGTCTTCGGCATCTTATTGTCATTTTTCATTATGCTACATCCTCGCAGACCTCGCAGCTGGCCTACCGGTTAACAATAGCATAACAATTTTGTTAACTCTATCCGTACAGTTAATATGACTATTGTTAATTGCTGATCTGACTCACAGCCTGGCCAGAACGATTCAGCAACTCATACTGATAACAGTCCACGCGCCTGCAACTGAGTCAACAACTCGGCAACAGCCTCGTCAACAGAGCGGCCATGATTGTGAATATGTACTTCGGGTTGTGCCGGCGCTTCGTAGGGATCATCAATACCGGTAAAGTGCTTGATCTCCCCGGCGCGGGCTTTCTTATACAAGCCTTTCGGGTCGCGTTGCTCGCATTCGGCCAGCGGCGTGTCCACAAACACCTCCACGAATTCACCTTGCGGGAACAAGGCGCGGATGGCATCGCGATCAGTTCGGTAAGGAGAAACAAATGCCGCCAGGACCACCAGCCCCGCATCCACCATCAGTTTGGCCGCCTCACCGACGCGACGCAGATTTTCCTGCCGATCTTCAGTGGAAAAGCCCAGCCCTTTGCATAGGCCATGACGGACGTTATCGCCATCGAGCAGATAGGTGTGTACCCCGCGGCGGAACAGTTCCTGTTCCAGTGCGCCAGCAATGGTGGATTTGCCGGAGCCGGATAAGCCGGTGAACCACAACAGAAACGCTTTATGGCCTTTTTGTTCTGCCCGGGCCGCTTTATCAATGGCATGGCTGTGCCAGACGATGTCTTTGTTCATTTAGGATACATCCTGAAATTGCTGAAACATTGACGCTTTCCCAGCGTAAAGAGGGCGATGGGGTCAATGTAGCCGACCCTCTGCGCCATGGATGGCGCAGCGGAGCCTCCAGGGATGGATTTACGGCGTGTCGGAGACATTGAACCCATTGGCCGACTTCGGGCAAGAAAAAACAATATTCAAAAACTAAAGAGGTAACCAGATTGGCTACCTCTTCGAACATTACAGCTTGCTGATATCCAGCGCCTGCCAGTGCGGGAAGTGTTTACGCACCAGCGCATTCAGTTCCAGCTCGAATTCGCTGAACTGGGTTTTGGTGGTTTTATCTGCCAGCGCGTCGACCACCATGCCGGCACCAATAGTAACGTTACTCAGGCGATCGATGATGATGAAACTGCCGGTATCGCGAACGGTATCATAAGGATCGGCGCCCACTGCGTTGGTCAGTGACAATTCCAGCAGCCCGATTTCATTCAGTTTCAGCTCGGTCGCTTCATGATGTTCCAGTGTATTCACATCAATCCGGTGACGAATGGCATCGACATGGCCCCGGGTTTTACGGGTAGCCAGTTTGATATCGTACTGACGATGTGGCTGCAGCGGTTCTTCCGTCATCCAGACCACATTGGCCAGCACACGCTGCGTTACCTGCGTATCCGCATCCGGTGCCACCAGCAAATCGCCACGGCTGATATCGATTTCATCTTCCAGCGTGATGGTAACTGCTTCGCCCGGCAGCGCGTAATCGAGATCGCCATCAAAGGTGACGATGCGTTTGACCTTGCTCTCTTTGCCTGACGGCAGCACTTTAACCACATCACCCGGTTTCACGACACCCGCTGCGATGGTGCCCATGTAACCACGGAAATCGAGGTTAGGACGCGACACCAACTGTACCGGCATGCGGAACGGCAGATCGACGTTACGGGTACCAACTTCGGCATTTTCCAGCAGTGTCAGCAGCGGTTCACCGTCATACCATGGCGTCTGATCGCTCTTACCAACCAGGTTGTCACCATCCAGTGCGGAAATCGGCACCACTTTGATATCAATTTTCGGTAAGCCGGCGGCGAATTCCAGATACTCTTTTTTGATATCGTTGAATACTTTTTCATCGAAACCGAGCAGATCCATCTTGTTCACCGCCACGATGAACTGACGGATCCCCAGCAGACTGGCAATAAAACTGTGACGGCGGGTCTGTTCCAGCACACCGCGGCGCGCATCAATCAGGATGATCGCCAGATCACAGGTCGAAGCGCCGGTTGCCATGTTACGGGTGTACTGCTCATGGCCCGGGGTGTCGGCAATGATGAACTTGCGTTTTGCCGTGGAGAAATAACGGTACGCCACATCAATGGTGATGCCCTGCTCACGTTCAGCCTGCAGACCATCCACCAGCAGTGCGAAATCCAGCTTCTCGCCTGTCGTGCCGATCTTCTGGCTCTCTGATTTCAGCGTATTCAGGTGATCTTCATACACCTGACGAGAATCATGCAGCAGACGACCAATCAGCGTACTTTTGCCATCGTCCACACTACCGCAAGTCAGAAAGCGCAGCAGGCTCTTGTGCTGCTGCTTTTTCAGGTAGGCTTCGATACCTTCTTCTTTGATTGCTTCGGCAATAGTTGTATTCATTTTCTGTTCCTTAATCCGTTTCTGTAACCCGCAAACCTTAGAAATAACCCTGACGCTTTTTCAGCTCCATCGAACCGGCCTGATCGCTGTCGATCAGACGACCCTGACGTTCACTGGTGGTAGAAACCAGCATCTCTTCGATGATTTCCGGCAGGGTTGAGGCTTCAGATTCGACCGCCCCGGTCAGTGGATAACAACCGAGGGTACGGAAACGCACGGATTCCATTTGCGGTACTTCGCCCGGATTAAGTGGCATACGATCATCATCCACCATGATTTTCACACCATCACGTTCGACAATCGGACGTTTTGCCGCGAAGTACAGAGGAACAATTTCAATGTTTTCCAGATAGATGTATTGCCAGATATCCAGTTCGGTCCAGTTGGACAGCGGGAACACACGGATGCTTTCCCCTTTGTTCACCTGACCGTTATACAGGCGCCACAGTTCCGGACGCTGATTTTTCGGATCCCAGGCATGGTTCTTATCGCGGAAGGAGTACACACGCTCTTTCGCACGCGACTTCTCTTCATCACGACGCGCACCACCGAAAGCCGCATCAAAGCCGTATTTATTCAGCGCCTGCTTCAGGCCTTCGGTTTTCCAGATATCGGTGTGTTTCGAGCTGCCGTGTTCAAACGGGTTCAGGTTCATCGCCACCGCATCCGGGTTAATATGCACCAGCAATTCCAGACCGTATTTTTTCACGGTTTCATCACGAAACTTGATCATCTCGCGGAATTTCCAGGTGGTATCCACGTGCAGCAGCGGAAATGGCAAGGTCCCCGGATAGAAGGCCTTACGTGCCAGATGCAGCATGACAGAAGAGTCTTTACCAATGGAGTAGAGCATCACCGGATTCTGAAATTCGGCGGCAACTTCACGGATGATATGGATACTTTCCGCTTCCAACTGCTTCAAATGGGTTAATCGTGCGGTGTCCAGTTGCATATGCTTACTACTCCTGTTTGCGCCTTTGCCTGACAGTGCAGACAGTGATCAGGCAAGATTGATCAGATGTTCTTTACCGGAGGCGGTACCACCACCAAACCAGCTCAATGTGTCAGCCAATGCTGCTACTTCACCAATCACAATCAGTGACGGGCTGTGTGCATCTTTGGCCAGTTCTGGTAATTCCTGCAGCGTACCGCGCAACACGCGTTGTCTGACGGTCGTACCGCGTTCAATCAGGGCAACCGGGGTTTCCGGACGACGGCCATGCGCAATCAGTCGTTCGGTGATCGTTGGCGAACCAATCAGGCCCATGTAAATCACCAGTGTCTGATTGCTGGCAGCCAGTGCGGCCCAGTCCGGCTCTTCCCCATCCTGTTTGCAATGTCCAGTGATAAACACGGCGCTTTGCGCACAGTCACGATGGGTCAGCGGGATACCGGCATACGCCGTTGCCCCTGCTGCTGCGGTAATACCCGGCACGACGGAGAAAGGAATACCTTCTGCTCTCGCGGCCTGCAGCTCTTCCGCACCACGCCCGAACATAAACGGATCACCGCCTTTCAGACGAACCACGCGTTTACCGGCGCGGGCATGGCTTAATAACAATTCGTTGATTTCATGCTGCGGCACACTGTGTGCGCCCGCTTTTTTGCCCACGCTGATGCGTTCGGCATCGCGGCGTACCAGATTCATCACTTCCGGCGATACCAGCTGGTCATACAGCACTACTTCGGCCTGCTGGATCTGTTGCAGACCTTTCAGCGTCAGCAGACCGGCATCGCCCGGACCGGCGCCTACCAGCACAATTTCGCCACCGGCGTAATCTTCCGCATCCAGTTGCTGCGCCATCCACTGTTCTGCCGCTTCGTGCTGTTCGGTTTCCAGTAACGTAGCCAGTTGCGGCGAGGCAAAGGCTTTTTCCCAGAAACGGCGACGAGCAGTAATGTCAGCGAGCTTTTGTTTAATCTGGTTGCGCCATTCACCGGATAAAATAGCCAGTGCACCGAGGTGTTTTGGCAGCAGCGCTTCCAGACGTTCGCGCAGCATACGTACCAGTACTGGCGCTTTTCCGCCGCTCGATACCGCCACCATGATCGGTGAGCGATCGATAATCGACGGGAAAATGAAGCTGGAGCGATCCGGATCATCCACCACGTTCACCCAGATATTCGCGGCGTCTGCGGCAGCGGCGACATCGGCATTCACCTGTTCATCATCCGTTGCAGCAATGACCAGCATCTGGTTAGTTAAATGTTCTGCATGAAAGCGGGACGGAATGTAGGTATGTCCAACCAGCAATTCAGTCAGCTCTTCGTGCAGTGAAGGAGCAACCACGGTGAGATTTGCGCCGGCATCCAGTAATAAACGTGCTTTGCGCAGGGCAATGTCGCCACCGCCGACCAGCAGTACGGCACGATTAGTTAATCTGGCAAATAACGGCAGATAATCCATGATGATTCCCCTTATTTCTGAAATGTGAATATAGACATGTATCTATAAGATGTAAAACACTAAAAAGGCACTTTCTATGGCTAAAAAGTAATATGTATATCTGATTTTTAGATATAGAAAATGATGTGATGTTTTGAATGACAAACAGACTCATTTGGTTGTTTCATGCAGGGCTTTTGTCAGACAATCAGGACACAGACAATCGCCGATACTGCCCGCCAGCGGTGCCTGGTTTGGCAGATCCTGACACCAGCATCCACCCTGTTTGCCACCACTGCCACACACAAAATGCTGTCCGCATTGTGAACAGGACTTTTCTTTGACCGGTAACGGCAGACTCAGCAACCGGGCCCATATACATTGTTTCTCTTCTTCGCTGAACCGCGACCAGCCGGCAATCTCGTCCAGCGTCCGCTGGCAACTCGTGCAGAATTTTCCGCCAGCATCAAGCTGACAGATGCCACGACAAGGCGACCCCACTGTCATACAACCTTCCTGTTCATATCAATTCGTCCGTCATGCTAATGTTCTATACTTTTGATTGTATGTGAAAAAATATAATCAGAAAGTAACTTCAGGGAGATCGCTATGGATTTAAGTTTATTGCTGCTTTTTGTCTTTATCGTACTGGTATTCGTGACGCTCAGTTCGATCATCAAGGTGGTTCCACAAGGCTATAACTGGACGGTTGAACGTTTTGGCCGCTACACGCGCACGCTGACTCCCGGCTTGAATCTGCTCATCCCGTTTATCGATCGTATTGGCCATAAAATCAATATGATGGAACAGGTGCTCGATATTCCGCCACAGGAGGTCATCTCCCGCGATAACGCGAACGTCACCATTGACGCCGTGAGTTTTGTACAGGTGATCGAGGCACACAAAGCCGCCTATGAAGTCAATGACCTGATGCTGGCGATCCGCAATCTGACCATGACCAATATCCGTACCGTATTAGGCGCGATGGAGCTGGATCATATGCTGTCACAACGTGACACCATCAACGAAAAGCTGCTGATAACCGTCGATGCGGCAACCAACCCGTGGGGGGTCAAAGTCACCCGTATCGAGATCAAGGATGTACGGCCACCGCAGGATCTGATCGCTTCAATGAATGCCCAGATGAAAGCGGAACGGCAAAAACGGGCGGAAATTCTGGAAGCGGAAGGTGTCCGGCAATCCAAGATATTAAAAGCGGAGGGGGAAAAACAGTCACAGATCCTGAAAGCCGAAGGGGAACGTCAGGCCGCGTTTCTGGCCGCAGAAGCCCGGGAACGTCAGGCTGAAGCCGAAGCGAAAGCCACCCAGCTGGTTTCTGATGCCATTGCCAACGGAAATACACAGGCGATCAATTACTTCGTGGCACAAAAATATACCGATGCACTGGCCAGAATTGGCGATGGTCAGAACAGCAAGCTGGTACTGATGCCGTTGGAGGCATCACAACTGATCGGTTCGATCAGCGGTATCAGCCAGCTAGTGAACGAGATCGCCCCGAAAAAAGGACAATGATAGATGATGCATGACTGGATATGGCTGTCTGAATGGAGTTACTGGCACTGGCTGATCCTGGGCTCCATCCTGTTATTGCTGGAATTATTCGGTACCGCCGGTCTGCTGCTGTGGACCGGTATTGCCGCGCTGCTGACAGCGGTGATCGTTTTTCTTGCAGAACCCGGTATCTATACGCAATGGAGCCTGTTTGCCATATTCAGCATTATCACCACCTGGATCTGGTTCCGGCTTAACAAGCAAGATAAGCCATCCGCCGAAGTGAAAGTGCTGAATCAGCGCATACAGCGTTGTATCGGTGTACAAACCACCTTGCTGGAAGATGTCAGACTGGGAAAAAGCCGGGTACGGATCGAAGATACCGTCTGGGTGGTGCTGACGAATGAAGCGCTACCGGCCGGAGCCGTGGTTAAGGTTGTTGCCGCAGAAGGTACTTATCTGGTTGTGAAATCACTCACTAGCGGCAGATAAAAAGGGAGCGGATGCTCCCTTAACCTCTTAATGCTCAGTTATCCCTACCAGCACATCAGAACCTTCATATTTACATTTAATCTGATAGCCCACCGCCATCACCAGCAACCAGACCGGGATCAGCCAGACCGAAATCTGGATACCCGGTGTCACGGCCATCACCAGCAGAATACCCAGCAGGAAGAGCAGACACAGCCCGTTGGTCAGCGGGTAACCCAGACTTTTAAAGCGGGTCGTTTGCTGCATGACCTGTTTTGCCTGACGGAATTTCAGATGCGTAATACAGATCATGATCCAGTTAATCACCAAGGCTGACACCACCAGCGACATTAATAGCTCAAAGGCTTTGCCGGGCATGGCAAAATTGAGCAGAACACAAAATCCGGTCGCCAGTGCAGAAATACTCAGTGCCTTGAGCGGGATCCCCCGTTTATTGACCCGGCTGAACGTTTGTGGCGCATTCCCCTGCTGCGCCAGTCCCAGCAACATGCGGCTATTGCAGTAAACACAACTGTTGTAGACCGAAAGGGCGGCGGACAATACCACCAGATTCAGGATATTGGCCACCCAATCGCTGTCCAGCGCATGGAAAATCATCACGAACGGGCTGCCCCCTTCCACCACTTTCGTCCAGGGATACAGCGAAAGCAGCACCGCCAGCGCGCCCACATAAAAGATCAGAATACGGATCAGCACCTGATTGGTGGCACGCGGGATACTTTTTTCCGGCTCATCGGCTTCTGCGGCCGTAATACCGACCAGTTCCAGCCCGCCAAACGAAAACATGATCACCGCCATCGCCATCACCAGACCGGAGATACCGTGCGGAAAGAAACCGCCGTGCTGCCACAGATTACTGACCGAGGCCTCCGGCCCGCCGGTGCCACTCATCAACAGATAGCCGCCGAACAGGATCATCCCGATGATCGCGGCCACCTTGATAATGGAAAACCAGAACTCCAGCTCACCATACATTTTGACCGTGGTCAGATTCAGGGCATTGATGATGACAAAGAAGACCGCAGCCGAAACCCAGGTCGGAATGGCCGGAAACCAGTACTGAACATAGATACCGACGGCGCTCAGTTCCGCCATACTGACCAGCACATACAGCACCCAGTAATTCCAGCCCGACATGAAACCGGCAAAAGGACTCCAGTATTTATTGGCAAAGTGGCTGAATGAACCCGCGACTGGCTCTTCCACCACCATCTCGCCGAGCTGGCGCATGATAAAAAACGCGATCAGACCGGCAATCGCATAACCGAGCAATACCGCCGGGCCAGCCATCTGAATCGTCTGCGCGATCCCCAGAAACAAGCCGGTGCCGACGGCCCCGCCCAGGGCTATCAGCTGAATATGCCGGTTTTTGAGACCCCGTTTTAATTGTCCGTGCTGCTGGGATGAATCCATCTTGAATCTCCAAAGAATAAAATCCATCCGGATAAAGCAGCAAACAGACCAGTTTTATCACTTTTAAATTAACTCATTGATTTAAAAGAATATATTTTCATTCCGATCCACATCTAAAAACGATAAGTGCCTGCCACGCGCTTATATTGTGCATAAAGATCAATGATGACGCACTAAATGTGCAGTAAAGATCCATAAAAAGGGTGATATGTGAATTGTGATACCCACATAAGCGGTGTTTGATTAGGTCTGACGGAATAAAACTGATAGGCTCACGATAAACCGATGTGACTAAATGTGGATCGTATGTATCAGATTGATGATTATGACTTAAAAATATTAACCCTGTTGCAATCCAACGGGCGGCTGACCAATGCGGAACTCAGCGAGTTGACCGGTCTCTCTTCCTCGCAATGTTCCCGCCGGCGTATTGCGCTGGAGCAGGCACAACTGATTCTGGGTTATCATGCCCGCCTGGCGCCGGATGCGGTGGGTCAGGAAATGATTGGTTTAATTGAAGTTAAACTGATTAACCATACCCCTAACTGTGTGGCAACCTTCCACACTATGCTGGAAAACGTTGATGCCATTATTGATGCCTTCAAGACGACCGGCGATGCCGACTATCTGCTAAAAGTGGCCGTGGCGAATCTGCAAAGCCTGAGCGAGCTGATCAGTCAGATTCTGGCGCAAAACAGCAGCGTAGCGCACCTGAAAACCTCTGTAGTTCTCAATCGGCTAAAGGAAAATGGCATCATGATTCCAGCCCTGCCGACGACTGCAGGAAAAAACTAAGAAACCTCCTTAATGGCGACAATATCGCACGATTCATGCATTGATTTGAGTTTTCATGCATGTATCATGCGTTTCGTTTTCTTTTTCCGGTTGATGAAGAAGAAAGCAGCGCCAGTCAGAACTGAGGGAGTAAGCGTATATGAGTAGTCAGCAGATGGCCGCCGTGCCGTTAACGCACCGGATCTATGAAGATCTTTTTGCCATTGTCATTGGTACATCCATGGTTTCATTCGGTGTGATCCTGCTGAAACAGGCCGGGGCGTTGACCGGTAGTATCGCCGGACTCGCTTTTCTGCTCCATTATCTGACGCATACCGCCTTCGGTGTCTTTTTCTTCCTGCTCAATCTGCCTTTCTATTATCTGGCTATTCGCCGGATGGGCTGGCCGTTCGCCATCAAGACCTTCACGGCTGTTGCGAGTGTCTCCGTGTTTTCGGAATGGCATCCCTTATTCATCCATATTGATCTGATTAATCCTTTCTATGCCGCCATCTTCGGCAATGTGCTGATGGGGGTCGGATTTATTGTCTTGTTCCGTCACAAAATGAGTCTGGGTGGTATTAATGTACTGGCACTCTATTTACAGGAAAAAGGTCTGATCAAGGCCGGCAAGCTGCAGATGCTGATTGATACGCTGGTGTTGTTTGCCTCATTCTTTATTGTCGATATGCAGATGCTGATTGCCTCGCTGATCGGGGCTTTTATCATGAACATGATTATTACGATTAATCACCGGCCGGAACGTTATCTGGGGTAAATAGCCTGATCCGTAAAAGCAGAAAGGGAGCCAACGCTCCCTTTGTCTTAATTTAAAGCACCTATTTCTTTTCAGCTTTTCCCGCCTCTGCCGGCTGATCCTGAAACAGCTCCGGTTTCAGAATAAAGTCCTCGCCCATCCGGATTTCGTCACGTAACGTTGGCAGCATCGCCTCCAGCGATGCTTTCTCTGCCTGTGTCAGCGGCCCATACGGCAATACCTTGTACCAGCCTTCTTTGCCCAGACGCATCGGTTGCGAGAAGAACCGGCTGTGCTGACTGCCACCTTCCACATAGGCGCATTCAATCACGTTCTCTTCATCCATCAGCCCACGGACGACGGCATTAATGAAACGGTATCCTGCCGCCGCCATCGCCAGTGTGGCAGATCCATTGCCGGCTTTGGCATCCACCACTTCGGTACCGGCATCCTGAATATGACGGACCAGGGCAGCCGCTTCTTCGTCAGTAAATTCAAATCCCCCCACCTGCGACATAACCGGCAGGATGGTTTGACCACTGTGGCCACCAATCACATTGACCCGAATGGTCCCTGCCGCCCGATCCAGGAATTTCGCCACAAAGGTTTCAGCCCGGATCACATCCAGCATGGTGACGCCAAAAAGTTTCTGCGGATTATAAACCCCGGCTTTTTTCAGCACTTCTGCCGCTACCGGCACCATGCTGTTCACCGGATTGGTAATAATGCAGAAACAGGCATTCGGACAAATCGCGGCACCCGTAGCAATCAGATCCCGAATAACACCGGCGTTGAATTTGAATAAATCACTGCGGTGCATACCTGGTTTGCGGGCAATACCGGCACAGATCACCACCACGTTGCTGCCTTCCAATGCCAGAGGCAGATCGTTACCGGTGAAACCTTTGACCGCAACGTCGGTAGGAATATGGCTTAAATCCACCCCGATCCCCGGCGTGACCGGCGCGATGTCATACAAGGCCAGTTTAAAACCCGCCGGCAATTTCATTTTTAATAACAGAGACACCGATTGTCCTATACCACCAGCAGCACCAAGAACAGTTATTTTCATAGCAGGCTCCACAGATTTTGTTGTTGTGATGGTAGTAATCAGATCTTGCTCTTTAATGAAAATAGTAGAAAGTGGCGCCCTCTCCAAACATTGCATTATGAAGTGTGAACTGCGTTTCACTCTTTATTTTCCGGAACTGAATCGTTTAACTGATTTCTTATGTCATTTTTACATGTCGGCAAACGAAAACTGCCGCACACTTCCCGCATTCAGGTATCAATTTTTATGCAACGATCATTGAAATATATGCAGCCAGACTGCAAAATTATCCTTTTATGAACGATTCATCTCGGATTTTAAATGAAGCCCGGCGAAAAACAGGAACAACTCGTTAAAGCGTTCAAAGCCTTGTTGCGGGAAGAACGGTTCGGCTCACAGGCCGAAATCGTCACCGCGCTCAACGAAATCGGTTTTGAAAACATCAACCAGTCTAAAGTCTCCCGCATGCTGAGCCGGTTCGGCGCGGTACGTACCCGTAATGCAAAAATGGAGATGGTGTATTGTCTGCCCGTAGAACTGGGCATTCCGACCATCAACAGTCCACTGAAAAATCTGGTTCTGGATGTGGATCATAACGGCATCATTCTGGTCATTCACACGACGCCCGGTGCGGCGCAACTGATTGCCCGCATGCTGGATTCGCTGGGTAAAGCGGAAGGTATTCTCGGCACCATCGCCGGCGATGACACTATCTTCATCACGCCGACCGCCGAATCCGATATTGATGAGTTATACGACTCTGTGCTTGAGCTGTTCGAACAGACCAGTTAACTGCGTCACACCTTCCCCCTTGTCATGCGGGGGAAGGATCTCTCATTGGCAGTCTCAGCCACGATGCCCGGTTATGATTCAGCCACCTTGCCGGCATAAGGCAGGGTCACGATAAAGCTGGCGCCCCGATCCGGATTATTCCGGCATTCAATCGAACTGTGTTCCAGTTTGGCCAGGCTTTCTTTGACCAGATAAAGCCCGAGCCCCCGCTGCGTCCCTTTGGTGGAAAATCCCCGCTCAAAAATATGGGGGATCACATCCGGTGGAATGCCCTTGCCGTTATCCTTGACCACACAAAACAGCGAACCGTCCTCATAATCCAGTGCCACCGTAATGGTTGGGTCAGGAACCCCTTCCAGCGCATCTATTGCATTTTCCAGCAGATTGCCCAGCATCGTCACCAGGACATGCAATTGCTCCAGCTGGCTGGATTCGGGCAGATAGCTGTCGTCGGTGACGATCACGGTGATCCCCGCCTCCCGCGCCCGGTTGATTTTACCCAGCAGAAATCCGGCAATGACCGGATCTTTTATTTGCCGAATCAATGCACCGACATCACTCTGATACTGCCCGGCGATCCCCATGATGTAATGTTCCAGCTGATCAAAAGCCCGGATATTGACCATGCCCAGAATGACTTGCAGCTTGTTCATAAACTCGTGCGTCTGCATGCGCAGCGCTTCGGCATAATTCGACATGCCGCTCAGGCGCTGAACCAGCTGGCTGACCTCCGTCTTGTCACGAAACGACACCACGGCCCCGGCGATCTGGCCATTCACCCGTACCGGCACGCTGCTGCTCAGCAGAACAAGTCCGTTAAACTTCAGCTCTTCATCATGCCGGGCGGTTCCCGTTTGCAACACTTCCTGCAGATTCAGCAGTTTGGGCCAGCTTTTGCTGCCCTTATCCTGCAACAGTTCATTGAACGAACCACTCAGTCGTAACAGGCGTTTTGCCTCATCATTGATCAGCGTAATTTCGGACTGTGCATTGACCGCAATGACGCCCTCGCGAATCGATTGCAACATCGCACTGCGTTGTTCCAGTAAACTGGCGATTTCGGAAGGCTCCAGGCCAAACATGATTGATTTGATTTTATGCGCCAGATAAAACGCGCCGATAGCGCCAACTACCCCCCCAAACAACAACGCAATATAAGCAAATAAGAGGTTAGCAGAGATAGTGGCTTTTATTTTTTCCGTTGAAAGCCCCGCAGCGATCGCACCAACCTGCTTGCCCTGATAATAGAGCGGGCTGATCACTCGCACCGAATTTCCTAACGAGCCCATGGCTTCGGTTATAGACTCCTCCCCTCGCAGTGCTTTCTTTTCATCGCCGCCCTGAAAGCGCTGGCCGATCATCTTCGGATCAGGATGAGTATGACGGATCGCGTCCATGTCCATCACCGTGATGTAGAGCAATTCATTGTGTTTTCGGACGGATTCTATGTATTTCTGTAAGGCTTGCTGCTGCTCAGGATCATTGATCGCCGCACCCACAAACGGGGTTTCCGTCAGTGTACGTGCGACTGCCCTGGCCTTTTCTTCCAGACTGCTTTTAGTAAGGGCGGTTGATTGTGTAACAAAGATGGCATGCACCACCAGTAACACCAGCGCAATCACAGTACAAACCAGTAGCATGATTCGGGTACGAAGTTTCAAAGGAGAAGACAGTCTGAGCACCAATGCTATTCCTTTCAGAAATACAAACCGGAGGGTTCACTAAAAAAGAGAAAATCAAGATACGGGAAATGAGAGAGAAACTGTGAATGATTTTGCTCAAACGGTAAACATTTCTGAAAACCCGCTGACTATCAGGCTTTCGGAAATGCTCAGTTAAAAAATCCAGTGCCTTGCGGTCACTGGATTTTTATCTGATTTCGCGTCAGTTTTCGCTGACTGAATACTAGGTGATTACTTCATTGCACAGCCTGAACATTTCGCCTGGATCTGCTGGAAGAAATCGTTACCTTTGTCATCCACCAGAATGAATGCCGGGAAGTTTTCAACTTCGATCTTATAGATCGCTTCCATCCCCAGTTCAGGGTAAGCCACACATTCCAGACTCTTGATGCTTTCCTGCGCCAGAATCGCCGCCGGGCCACCGATACTGCCCAGATAGAAACCACCATGTTTATGGCAGGCATCGGTCACTTGCTGACTACGGTTACCTTTCGCCAGCATGATCATGCTCGCGCCATGGGATTGCAGCAGATCAACATAGGAATCCATACGACCAGCAGTCGTCGGGCCCAGTGAACCGGATGCATAACCTTCCGGAGTCTTGGCAGGGCCTGCGTAATAGATCGGGTGATCTTTCACGTATTGTGGCAGTTCCTGACCGTTATCCAGCAGCTCTTTCAGTTTGGCGTGCGCAATGTCACGGGCCACGATGATGGTACCGGACAGAGACAGACGGGTTGAAACCGGATATTGCGACAGCTGACCCAGGATCTCTTTCATCGGACGGTCCAGGTTGATCTGCACCGCTTCGCCTTCACCGGCCTGACGCAGTTCTTCCGGAATATACTGGCCCGGATTGGTTTCCAGTTTCTCGATCCAGATACCATCACGGTTGATCTTCGCTTTGATGTTACGGTCAGCCGAGCAGGAAACACCCATACCAATCGGGCAGGATGCACCGTGACGCGGCAGACGGATCACGCGAATGTCGTGCGCGAAATATTTACCACCAAACTGCGCGCCCAGACCCAGATTCTGTGCTTCTTTCAGCAGTTCCTGTTCCAGTTGAACATCACGGAACGCCTGACCGTGCGCGTTGCCTTCGGTTGGCAGACCGTCATAGTAGCGGGTAGAAGCCAGCTTCACGGTTTTCAGCGTACTTTCCGCTGAAGTGCCACCGACAACAAAGGCGATATGATATGGCGGGCAAGCTGCGGTACCCAGTGAGCGCATTTTATCTACCAGGAATGTTTTCAGTTTTTCTGGCGTCAGCAGCGCTTTGGTTTCCTGGTACAGGTAGGTTTTGTTGGCAGAGCCACCGCCTTTGGCGATACACAGGAATTTGTATTCGTTACCATCCACGCTGTACAAATCGATTTGTGCAGGCAGGTTGGTGCCTGTGTTGGTCTCTTTATACATATCCAGCGCGACGGTCTGTGAGTAGCGCAGGTTGTGTTCGGTGTAGGCATTGTAAACACCACGGGTCAGCGCGGCTTCATCGCCACCGCCGGTCCAGACGCGCTGGCCTTTCTTACCCATGATGATAGCCGTACCGGTATCCTGACAGGTCGGCAGCACACCTTTGGCAGAGATTTCAGAGTTACGCAGGAATTGCAGGGCAACGTATTTATCGTTTTCGCTGGCTTCCGGATCATGCAGGATCGCAGCAACCTGTTGCTTGTGCGAAGTACGCAGCATGAAAGAAGCATCGTAGAACGCTTGCTGCGCCAGTAAGGTCAGCGCTTCAGGCGCTACTTTCAGGACTTCCTGACCTTCAAACTCACTGACAGAAACATGATCTTTGGTCAGCAGATAGTATTCGGTGTCGTCTTTTGCGAGTGGGAACGGATCCTGGTAATAAAATGGTTTATTTGACATTGCTCTACTCTCTCATCATTTTTATGACCACCGCAGCAGAAATCTTTCTCCCTGCTTACGGCGCAGATTCAAATACAAAAACAGCCGTCCCGGTGGGTCGGCTGTTTGTTTATCAGAACATCATTGCCATCCATGGATAGCCAATGATCAGCAGTGCCGCCAGGAAAATGGCACCGAAGATAGTCCCGAGACGCCAGTAGTCTGCAGTCGGCAGATAACCACTACCGTAGTAAATCGGGCTCGGACCTGTGCCGTATGGAGTGATAATGCCCATCACGCCCAGCGAGGTCACCATCATCAGACAGAACACCTCCATATTAACACCCGGAATCGTGGCGGCGATAGTCAGTGCAGCCGGCAGCAGTGCCGTGGTGTGGGCCGTAGCGCTGGCAAACAGGTAATGCAGCAGGTAGAACGCGACCACGATCAGAATAGTAGCCACCGTTGGAGAAAATCCATTCATCAACACCCCACCTTCTTTGCCTAACCAGGCAATGAAACCGGTAGTTGATAAACCGTTCGCCAGGGCAACCAGCGTCGCAAACCAGAAGAAGGTATTCCAGGCTGGTTTGTTACCAGTAATGTCGTTCCAGTTCAGCACGCCGGTCCACAGCATCAGACCGATGATCAGCAACGCCGCCATCGCAGGTTCAATCACGGATGCCGCGAAGATCCACATGATCAGTGCCGCACAAACGAACACCAGCAGCAGCATTTCGTTACGGGACAGACGACCCAGTTTCGCCAGTTCGGCACTCGCCCAACGCGGTACTTCATCGTTAAACTTCACTTCTGGCGGATAGAAGATGTAAGCCAGCAGCGGCATGGTCAGGATCAGCAGGATACCCAGTGGCAGGAACGCCATGAACCAGTTACCCCAGGTAATATTGATACCGACGGTGCTTTTTACCAGCGCCAGGGCCAGCAGGTTCGGTGCCAGTGCCGACAGGAACATCGAGCTGGTGATACAGGTTGCAGTGATCGCCACCCACATCAGATAGGAACCGATTTTACGGGCACTTGGATCATTCGGTTTTGAACCGTACAGCGGCGGCAGGTTGGCAATGATTGGGAAAATCGTGCCGCCACTACGCGCGGTGTTTGACGGCGTGAAAGGTGCCAGCAGCAGATCAGCGAAGGTGATCGCATAACCCAGAGTCAGACTGCGGCGACCCAGATATTTCACCAGAATCAGCGCCAGACGACGACCAAACTGGGTCTTGTCGTAGCCGGCCGCGAACATGAAGGCGCCAAAGATCAGCCATACCGTGGAGTTACCAAAACCACTGACGGCCCATTTGAAGGATTCGGCGGCCAGTTTAAATTTCGGCGCCGCCATATCTTCCGGGCTGAACAACACCCACTGGCTGGCCAGGGCAATCGCGACCACACCGGTCAGGCCAATCACAGCGCCCGGCAGCGGTTCGAAAATCAGACCAACGATAACCCCTACGAAAATGGCAAAGTAATACCATGCATAGGGCTGTAATCCTTCGGGAACTGGCATCAACAACAATAGAGCCGTTACCACGAACGGTGCCAACAAAAAGAAAAGACGGTTTAGCTTACCATCTGATGCTTTACTGGCCACCTTAGTGTCAATTGAAACGCTTGCTTCACTCATAGTGTTTATCTTCAGTAGTTAATAATTCTGTATTCATGACCCATGCATGTCTTTTTCTGGCAAAGATCAAGTTTCCGTTTTGACCAGAAACCTTAATTACGCCCGACAGAGAACATGCCGACATTTATTAAAATCCGTCAGTTTTAATTATTTTAGTTTTATTACTTACATTAGTTTAAAAAGTAATGACAAATTAATTTTTTAATGATTACTGCTTTTATCGAAAATGAATAGCGGCGTCTAAAACCTATATAATCAGTATAATCATTTTTAAAAAAAACCGCAGTTGATCTTGATCATAATTTTAGAATAAGGATTAATCCACCGAGTAACAAAAGAATAAATGGCAACGCTTGTTATTTTATAAACGAGGATCGTCTTCACTGTCCAGACTAGAGTCAATCAGTTAGAAAATAGTGGCTCTATATGATTCCACGATCTATAAGGAAACCTGATTCCGATAATAAAAAACACATAACCAATTGATAATATTACAAATAATATGAATTGTTATTAATGTGTTACCAGATTGATAATTATTTATAAATAAATAAAAGGATATAATAACAAATGTGGAACATTTATTTTTAATAACAACAACAATTAATCAACAGCTATTCTTATAAACGGAAATTAGTTATTTAACTAATGTAAGCGGGTTTTAAGAGAAAAATAGAATACTATATTTCCAGTGAACTAATTAAATTTAACCGACATTATTCAACTCTGTTTTCTGTATCGTAGAGTTAAACCCAGTTAAAAATTAGTTTTTATTGCAATAAGAATTACCCCTACACCATTCTGAAAAATAAAAAAATAATCAACGGGAACCAGTTTCTTAAATCTACCTATCTGAGTTTTTTAGTTTGGAGCTGATATTATGTACTCTAAAAATGACATTCTGAGTCCATTTACTCTTCCCAATGGCACACAACTGAAAAACCGTCTCCTGATGGCTCCAATGACCACCTGCACCGGATATTTCGACGGCAGTGTCACCAGTGAACTGGTTGACTACTATCGCGAGCGTGCAGGCAGCATCGGTACGGTAATCGTGGAATGTGGCTTTGTGGATGATCTCGGCCTGGCTTTCCCAGGTGCGATTGGTCTCGACACAGACGACAAAATCGAAGGTCTGGCGAAAATCGCCGAAGCCATCAAGTCGAAAGGTTCAAAAGCCGTGATTCAGGTTTATCACGGTGGCCGCATGGTCGAACCCACGCTGATCGGTGGCCGCACCCCGGTGGGTCCGAGCGCGATTGCCGCACCGCGTGACGGCGCAGCAACACCGGTCGAGCTGACGGGCGAAGAAGTGGACGCGATGATCACCAAGTTTGGTGAAGCAGTACGTCGCGCCATCAAAGCCGGTTTCGACGGTGTCGAAATTCACGGCGCCAACACCTACCTGATCCAGCAATTCTTCTCCTCGAACTCCAACCAGCGTGATGACCAATGGGGCGGCAGCCGTGAAAACCGCGCGCGTTTCCCACTGGCCGTGCTGGAAGTTACCCAGAAAATGGTTCGTCAGTACGCCGACCCGTCCTTCATCATCGGCTACCGTTTTTCTCCGGAAGAGCTGGAAGTACCGGGCATCCGTTTTGATGACACCATGTATCTGCTGGAAAAACTGGCAGAGCTGGGTCTGCACTACCTGCACTTCTCCATGGGTTACACCCTGCGTCCATCCATCGTTGATAAACACGATCCAACCCCGCTGATCCAGCGATACACTGCGCTGCGTTCTGAAAAACTGGCGCAGATCCCGATGATTGGCGTAGGTGGCATCGTTAACAAAGCCGATGCGGAAATCGCGATTGAACATGGCTACGATCTGGTTGCCGTGGGTAAAGCATGTATCGCCTACCCTGACTGGACAGATCGCATTGCCCGCGGTGAAACCCTGGAACTGTTCATCGACAGCACCCAGCGTGAAGCCCTGACCATTCCGGAACCGCTGTGGCGCTTCTCGCTGGTTGAGGCGATGATCCGCGATCTGAGCAGCATGCCAACCGGCAAATTCAAAAGCGGCGTCTTCCAGGAAAAAGTGCAGGACGGCGACAATGAACTGCTGATCAACGTCAACCTGGAAACCGATCGCATTGCGGATATCGCGCTGGACACTCAGGCCGATCTGGACGTGACTTTTGTCTCCAGCTTTGAAGAGATCCGGACCCGTATTCTGGATGCCAACACGCCGCACGTGGACGCCGTGTCCGGTGCCACCACACAGAGTGAAGCGGTGAAGAAAGCTGTGACCAAGGCGATGGCCAAATCCTGCAAAGCCATGGCGCTGGAAGAAGGCGGCAATCTGGAACCTGCTTGTTACGACGTGGTAGTCATTGGTAGTGGTGGCGCCGGTCTGGCTGCAGCCATTCAGGCCAGCGACCGTGATGCCAGCGTACTGATCGTCGAGAAGATGTCGACGATTGGCGGTAACACTATCAAGGCCTCTGTTGGTATGAACGCGGCCGGTACCCGTTTCCAGAAACTGAAAGGCATTGATGACTGCAAAGAGAAGTTCTATCAGGAAAGTCTGAAAGGCGGTAAAGGGATGAACAACCCTGAACTGCTGCGCAGTTTCGTTAACAACGCCCCGGAAGCGATTGAATGGCTGGCTGATCGTGGCATTGAGCTGAACGATATCACCATCACCGGCGGTATGAGCATCGATCGTACCCACCGTCCGGCAGACCGTTCTGCCGTCGGCGGTTTCCTGATCAGTGGTCTGCTGCGCAACGTGAACCAGCGCGACATCGATGTGATGCTCGATACTGACGTGACCGAAATTCTGACCGAAAACGGTGCCGTCAGCGGCCTGCGGGTGAAAAACGAAGAGAATGAAATTCTCACTATTCACACCAAGAGCATCGTGATGGCGAGTGGTGGTTTCAGCGCGAATCAGGAGATGGTGGTCAAATACCGCCCTGAACTGAAAGACTTTGTCACCACCAACCACAAAGGCGCAACCGGTTCAGGTATTGCTCTGCTGCAAAGCATCAATGCCGGCACCGTGGATATGGGCGAAATCCAGATCCACCCGACCGTGGAACAAACGACGTCCTATCTGATCTCGGAAGCGATCCGCGGCGGTGGGGCGATTCTGGTCAGCCAGAAGGGTGAACGTTTCTTCAATGAAATGGAAACCCGAGACAAGGTTTCTGCCGCGATCATCGGTTTGCCAGAACACTACGCCTACATCGTGTTCGATGAACAGGTTCGCCTGAACAACAAGGCGGCTGATGAGTATATCGGCAAAGGTTTTGTGGTGAGTGCTGATAGCCCGCGTCAGCTGGCGGACAAACTGGGTATGGACATGCATGCCTTCCTGGCCACGCTGGAACGTTACAACGTCTTTGTGGAAAAACAGCATGACGAAGATTTTGGTCGTCAGACCGCACTGCGTCATCCGATCCACGAAGGACCGTTCTACGCGATCCGCATCGCACCGGGTGTGCATCACACCATGGGCGGGGTCACCGTGAACACCAACACCGAAGTGCTGGATGTGAACAAACAGGTGATTCCGGGTGCCTTCGCTGCCGGTGAAGTCGTCGGTGGTATCCACGGTGGTAACCGTATCGGTGGTAATGCGGTTGCAGATATCATTATCTTCGGTACGATGGCAGGACGTAACGCGGCCTATCACGCACAGCGTTCATAGCCAACCGTCGTTTATACAGTGCGCTCCCGGTGAGCGCACTGATTTATCCACCCTGTCACCGGAGTGATCTCTATGTCATCACCTGAACGGGTTTACTCCTACTCCGCCGTCCTGATGGGTTCCCCCATCCTGCTCAAACTCTTCGAAGACAATCCGCAAGCCGCCAGCGCCGTTTTTCGCCTGATCAAACAGCTGGAAGATCTGCTGACCGTCAACCGTGAACATTCCCAGCTGATGGCCGTCAACCATGCTGCCGGACAGCAGCCGGTGGTAGTCAGTCGCCCGGTGTTCGAGCTGATCCGCAGAGCAAAAACCGTCAGCCTGATGGAAAACAGCTGTTTTAATCTGACGATTGGCCCACTGGTCAAACGCTGGAAAATCGGTTTTCGCGGTGACGCCGTTCCTCCGCAGGCAGAGATTCAGTCGCTGTTGCCCCTGACCCGCCCGGAGCAGGTCATTCTCGATCCACAGACCTGTGCCGTTTTTCTGACTCAGGTCGGTATGGAGATCGATCTCGGCGCAATCGCCAAAGGTTATATTGCTGATCGGGTACGGGATCTGTTGTTACAGATGGATATTCACCATGCGCTGATTAATCTGGGCGGCAATGTCCTGACGTTAGGTGCGCCGCAGCATGGCCATCAGACCGCATGGGGAATTGGCCTGCAAAAACCGTTTGCCGCGCCGGATGCGCTGATTGGCACCATTGAGGTCGCCGGCAAGTCGGTGGTGACCTCCGGCGTTTACGAGCGTTATTTTGAGCGGGATGGCAAGCTTTATCACCACATTCTGGATCCCAAAACCGGCTATCCGCTGGATAACGAGCTGCTCAGTGTCACGGTGATTTCTGACGACTCGATTGATGGCGATATCTACACGACCTTGCTGTATGGCATGGGCGTGGAAAAAAGCCTGCGTTATCTCACTACCGTACCACACATTGAGGCAATTTTTGTCACCAGAACCGGTCAGGTGATCCTCTCATCACAGCGCCAGTTCCGCTTCACGTTACAGGATAACGACTACCATCTGGTGTAATCTGCCAGGCTCCGGCAGCGGTTAGTCCTGCGCATACTGTTTTAACTGAGCATGCTGTTCCGGCTGTAAACGGTAGCGATAAACCGGTCTGCCGGTCACGCCGTAATGGACACTGGTGTGCAGGATCTTGATCTCTTCCAGCCAGACCAGATATTTACGACAGGAGACACGGGAAATCAGCACTGAACTTGCCAGATCTTCGGTTGAAAACTCAGTGTCGGCATGTTCATCAATCCACTGACAAATGGTGCGCAGGGTCTGGACGGTCAGGCCTTTCGGTAACCGTTTGGCTTCACCTTCCGGACGCGGCGCCTGCGCCGGGGTACCGTGGATGATGCGATCCAGTTCCGACTGCTGATAATTCTGCTGATTGTCCATCAGCACCTTTTTCTTTGCCCAGTTGGTTAATGCTTCCTCAAACCGGGCAAACTGGAAAGGCTTGATCAGATAATCGACCACACCATAATGCAGTGATTTCTTGATGGTGTCCGCATCGGACGCGGAAGAAATCATGATCACATCAATCGGACGCTGCACACTGCGCAGCACCGGCAGCAGATCCAGCCCATTATCCTGCTGCATATAGACATCCAGCAGAATCAGATCGATGGGATGCTGAGGGTTCAGTACCAGCGCCTTCGCCTGTTCCAGGGTTGAGGCAACCCCACAACATTGAAATTCCCGGAGCTGGGAGACATAGCGGTGGTTGAGCTCGGCAACCATGGCATCATCATCGACAATTAAAACATTGAACACAGGCTTTTCCTCTCGCGATTCCAAGCCAATTTTACAAAAAAAACGAGGAAAACGCTCGATATCCCTATCCTAGATAGAGCATGCAAGTCACTGTTTCAGAATAAAACCGGTCTTCAGCCCTGTTTCCCCCGGAAGATCACCGGCTGATGCGGTCGTAAGCGTAATGAGACAGCCGAGGTACTGATAGGCATCGAATCCGCATGCCAGGCGTCCCAGTCCATCCCCTGCCAGTGAATACGGCAATGAGCATGTGTGCCGAGAAAATGCTGTTCGATTAACCGGCCGTCGCCCCCTTCCACAATTTCAAGCCATTGCGGGCGGATAAACATCATCAGATCGGCGTGAGCCGGCACCTGATTCACCGGGATGACGCCCCACGGGGTGAGCACCGATCGATCACTCTGGCGGGTCACGGGGACAAGGTTTCCCCGGCCCAGAAACTCAGCCACATACAGGTTGGCCGGCTGATGATAGACGGCGCTGGCCTCCCCTTGCTGGACGATGTTGCCTTGCTGAAACACCGCCAGCTCATCGGCCAGACTAAACGCCTCTTCCTTATTGTGTGTCACAAAAATCGCGGTGATGTGCTGCGATTTCAGTAATTCGCGGATCTCGCGGATCAACGGGATCCGTAACTGACTGTCGATATTGGAAAACGGCTCATCCAGCAACATCAGTTTCGGCCGACAGACCAGTGACCGCGCTATCGCCACCCGCTGCTGCTGGCCACCGGAGAGCTCATGCGGATAACGTTTGTCCATGCCAGACAGCCCGACAATAGCTAAAGTAGAGGCAATGCGTTCTTCGGCTTCCTGTTTTTTCAACCGCAGTGGCCGTAACCCGAACATCAGGTTGTCATGCACCGTCATGTGCGGAAACAGCGCATAATCCTGAAAGATAAAACCCACACCGCGTTCTTCCGGATCCAGACCACGGTGACCATTCTGCACCTGCTGGCCATGCAGATAGATCTGGCCGTGATCGATCGGGATCAACCCCGAAATCGCTTTCAGCAAGGTGGTTTTGCCACAGCCACTCGGGCCGAGCAGCGCCAGGATTTTCCTTTCTTCCAGAACCAGGGAAACATTCTGCAAAATGGCCTGTTCCTGATACCCGCACTGCAGATTATGAATTTCAATGGCGTTCATGTGATTCCCCGTTCCAGCGAGCGGTTAAAGAAGATCAGTGGTAGCAATCCGACCAGCACAATCATCAGCGCCGGAAACGCGCCCGGCTGTAGCTGCTCGGTTTTGACATATTGATAAACGATGGTCGGCAGAGTTTCGAAGTTAAACGGCCGCAATAACAAGGCGGCGGGTAACTCCTTCATGGATTCAATAAAGATCAGCACCACGCCGGCCATGATACCGCGCCACATCAGCGGCAAATGTACCCGGGCAAACATGCGTGACGGGTAATAACCCAGACTGCGACTCACCATATCCAGACTGAAGGAAATACGGGCCAGCGACCCCTCCTGGCTGCCGATGGCAACAGCGATAAAACGCACCACATAGGCGCACACCAGCGCGAAAACAGTCCCGGTCAGGATCAGCCCCGGCTCTTCCCCGCCCCATGAGGCAATCACGTCATTCAGCAGAAAATCGCCCAGGGTGAACGGGATCAGAATCCCAATCGCCAGTACCGTCCCCGGCATGGCATACCCAATGCCGGCCAGTTGCAGCACCTGAATGACCGGTTTATCCGGCAACAGGCGTCGGGTCAGCACCAGCGGCAAGGCCAGAATGGCGGCCAGCGCAGCCACTGCCAGCGCGATCTTGAGGCTATTAAAACTGTAACGCAGCAGATCCTGCCAATCCTGCTCCGCGACAGCTGAAAAGGCGTAATCCAGCAACACCAGCACCGGCAGGAAAAAGCCCAGCAACACCAGCAGCCAGCAATAGCCCTGTGCCAGCCAAAGTTTTCGTCCGGTCAGTCGCGGACGGCTGCTTAACGGAACGCCATTTCCTTTCTGAAAGATCTGCTGGCGGCGACGGCTCATCTTTTCCAGCAGGATCAGCAGCACCACCATCGAAATCAGACAAACCGACAGCTGGGCGGCGGAAGGCAGACTGCCATAACCCAGCCAGGCATCGGTGATCGCGGTGGTGAGCGTATTCACGGCAAAATAGGAGACGGTGCCAAAATCGGCCAGCGTTTCCATCGCCACCAGCGTCATGGCACCAATTAAGGCAGGGCGGACCAGTGGCAGACTGATACGGAAAAAACGTTGCCACGGATTGGCGCCGAGCATCCGGCCGGCATCCTGCAGATTGATCGATTGTTCCAGAAATCCGGCTCGGGTCAGCAGATAGACATAGGGATAGAGCACCAGAGCCAGCATGACGGCGGCACCGCCCAGGGTACGCAGCTCCGGGAACCAGTAGTCGGCAGAGGATTGCCAGCTAAACAGGTTGCGCAGCTGGATTTGCAGCCAGCCGGTGTAATCCAGCAGATCGGTATAGATATAGGCCACGACATAGGCTGGCATCGCCAGCGGCAGGATCAGGGCCCATTCCAGATAGCGATGACCAGGTAACTGATAATTCGCCAGCAGCCAGCCACACGGTAACCCCAGCAAGACTGCGAGCAGAACCACCAGCGTGACCAGTGCCAGCGAATTGAAAAGATAGGTGGGTAATACGGTCTGCCAGAGCTGTTGCAGCAAACCGGCATCCGCACTGAAGGCTTCAATCACTAAAGCCATCACAGGTGAAAACAGCAGCAGAGCCAAGGCTCCGCTACCGATTAACCAGCGACGATGGCGTACAACAGCCATTAGATATCCTTACAGATCGAATTTAACCTTATCAATCAATGCGATTGCCTGTTTGCGATAAGAGGCAATCTGAGCCACTGGCAGCGCATCCGGCTTGAACTCCCCCCACGATGCGACCAGTTTGGATGGGGCAACGCCCGCTTTCACCGGATATTCCATATTCAGCTCGGCATACATTTGCTGAGCCTTGTCCGCCGAGAGGAATTCCATCAGTTTGACTGCCGCAACCTTGTTCTTGGCGTATTTGGTCATCACCACGCCACTCACGTTGACATGCGCGCCACGATCTTTCTGGTTCGGGAAGTTGATATACACGGCGTCAGCCCAGGATTTCTGTTCCTCATCCTGCAACATTTTGCCCAGGTAATAGCTGTTACCCAGAGACAGGTCACATACGCCTTCCTTGATGGCTTTGACCTGATCACGGTCATTGCCCTGAGGTTTACGCGCCAGGTTGGCTTTCAGCCCTTCCAGCCATTGTTCCGCTTTCGATTCGCCGTGATGCGCAATCATGGAAGCGACTAACGCAACGTTATAGGCATTCTTACCGCTGCGGGTACAGATCTTGCCCTTGAATTTCTCGTCAGCCAGAGATTCATAGGTAATGTCTTCCGGCTTGCCGATACGGTCTTTGGAGGTGTAAATATTGCGGACCCGGGTGGTCAGCGCAAACCAGCGGTTGTCCGGATCGCGGTATTGGGCGGGAATATTGCTATTCAGCGTCTGGCTGTCAACCGGCTGTACCAGATCCTGTTCGACCAGCTCCATCAGACGGCTGATATCCACGGTCAGCACCAGATCAGCCGGTGTATGTTTACCTTCACGGGCCAGACGTTCCGCCAGTCCATCCTCGGCATACACCATGTTGACCTTGATATCCTGTTCTTTTTCAAACTCTTTAATAATCGGATCAATCAGATAAGCCTGACGGGAAGAATAAACATTAATCTCTTCTGCCGCCTGAACAGAGCCAGCAACCAGTAAAGCCAATAACGCGATCTTTTTCATTACGTATCCATCCAACCAATGAGAATAATTATCATAAAGATATGATAACAAATCTCATTTGTAAATAAATGAAAATAAATCTCGTTATTATTGAATTTATAATTCGGTTTTACTGAGAGAAAAGCCGGGTATTCAGGTGATGGATGAACAGGTGGCAACAAAAAAGGGACCCTTAAGGTCCCAACATGTCTGGACGAACAAACCGAATTCGGATCAGATGGCTTCGCCATCCACTTCGCCGGTACGGATACGCACGACGTGCGCCAGGTCGTACACGAAAATCTTGCCGTCACCAATTTTACCGGTATAAGCGGCTTTGCTGATGGCTTCAATAATGCTTTCAACGTTCTCATCAGAAGTGGCGATATCCAGCTTCACTTTCGGCAGAAAATCGACCTGATATTCGGCACCACGATACAGCTCGGTGTGACCTTTCTGACGGCCAAACCCTTTCACTTCGGACACGGTCATACCGTCCACACCGAGTGCCGCAACGGCTTCACGCACGTCATCCAGTTTGAACGGTTTAATGATTGCACTGATAAGTTTCATAGTTAAACTCCCACTCCCTGGTTAATTGGGCTTGAGTGAAACAATTCAATGTCTGTGCCATCTATTTAATATCGTTATATTTTATATAGTTACGATGCAAATCCGATGACTGATAAACATTAATCTGTTTATTTATGCACCCAGGCTTCGCAATGCAACAAAAACGCCCCAAAAAGGGGCGTCATTGTGGGTCATTTTCCTGCTATTGTTCGCTGATAAATTCCCGCCAGGCCAGCAGCAACTGTTCAAAATCATCCAGCCCGCAGGCAGCGAACAATTCATCGTCGTAATAACTCAATCCAGCTTCGTTATCTTCCATCTGCGTTTCAAATTGCAGCTCCAGCGCGTTGACCGTCGCGGCCTCCTGATCCAGATGCAGACAAAATGCATTTCCCGTTACCGTATGATCATCACCGCCATGCAGTAATCGTGCGGTTATTTTAAGCAGCTCATTACAGCGGGCCACATCCGCGCCCAACTCATCGGTCAGCCAGAAACCGAAGGCTTCATGCCCCATTGAGAGGTTAGCCCGGCAGCGGCCATCAATATCCCGGACAAACTCATGATCCATATCTAATGCTCCTGAACAGCGGCAATACGGGTCACTCCTTTTACCATTCAGCCTGTCAGCAGAGGCTGCGTTTGCCTTATTTAGCTTCTGTATTAACAATAGTTGAAACTTGTTCTTCTTAACCAAAAAAGAAGGGCAAGTCCGTGACTTGCCCTTCAGAACCGCGTAAACCGCAGCTTATGCCGGGATCTGCAGGATCACTTTGTCAGCTTTCTGGGTGTAGCTGGCAATCTGATCGAAGTTCAGATAACGGTAAACATCTGCCGCCATCGCATCCAGCTCTTTCGCGTAAGCCAGATACTCTTCGGTCGTCGGGATACGACCCAGGATCGCCGCCACGGAGGCCAGTTCTGCCGATGCCAGATAGACATTGGCGCCCTGACCCAGACGGTTCGGGAAGTTACGGGTCGAGGTCGAAACCACAGTCGCACCATCCGCCACACGTGCCTGGTTACCCATACACAGTGAACAGCCCGGAATTTCGATACGCGCACCAACGCGACCGAAAATGCCGTAGTAACCTTCTTCGGTCAGCTGGTCTTTATCCATCTTGGTTGGCGGGGCAATCCACAGACGGGTATTTAACTGGCCTTTGAACTGGTTCAGCAGTTTACCGGCAGCACGGAAGTGGCCGATGTTGGTCATGCAGGAACCGATGAACACTTCGTCGATATTGTCACCCGCAACGGTGGACAGTAGACGCGCATCATCCGGATCGTTCGGCGCACACAGGATCGGCTCTTTGATCGCGTTCATGTCGATCTCGATCACCGCCGCATATTCTGCGTCTGCATCCGCTTCCATCAGTTTCGGATCCGCCAGCCATTCCTGCATACCGGCGATACGGCGCTCGATGGTACGTGGATCGCCGTAACCTTCGGCCAGCATCCATTTCAGCATCACGATGTTGGAGTTCAGGTATTCAGCGATTGGCTCTTTGTCCAGCTTGATGGTACAGCCCGCTGCAGAACGTTCTGCACTCGCATCCGCCAGTTCAAACGCCTGTTCCACTTTCAGCTGTGGCAGACCTTCGATTTCCAGAATACGGCCGGAGAAGATGTTCTTCTTGCCCGCTTTCTCAACGGTCAGCAAGCCCATCTGAATAGCCTGGTAAGGGATCGCATGTACCAGATCACGCAGGGTGATACCTGGCTGCAGTTCGCCCTTGAAGCGCACCAGTACCGATTCCGGCATATCCAGCGGCATCACGCCGGTCGCTGCGGCAAACGCCACCAGACCAGAACCTGCCGGGAAGGAAACACCGATTGGGAAACGGGTATGTGAGTCACCACCAGTACCAACAGTATCCGGCAACAGCATACGGTTCAGCCAGCTATGGATAACACCATCGCCCGGACGCAGTGAGACACCGCCACGGTTCATGATGAAATCAGGCAGTGTGTGGTGCGTCTGCACGTCCACTGGTTTTGGATAAGCCGCAGTGTGACAGAAAGACTGCATCACCAGATCCGCCGAGAAGCCCAGACAGGCCAGATCTTTCAGCTCGTCACGGGTCATCGGGCCGGTGGTATCCTGCGAACCCACGGTGGTCATCTTCGGCTCACAGTAAGTGCCAGGACGAATGCCGGCTACGCCGCACGCTTTACCCACCATTTTCTGCGCCAGAGTGTAACCTTTACCGGTATCAGCCACTGGTTTCGGACGATTGAAGACGTCGGAATGACCCAGACCCAGCGCTTCACGCGCCTTGTCCGTCAGACCACGACCCACGATCAGCGGGATACGGCCACCCGCACGGACTTCGTCCAGCAACACATCGGTTTTCAGCTCGAAAGTGGCAATCACTTCGTCGCTGCCATGACGGGTCACTTTGCCTTCGTATGGATACACGTCGATGATATCGCCGGTGTCCATCTTGCTGACATCCAGCTCGATTGGCAGTGCGCCCGCATCTTCCATGGTGTTAAAGAAAATCGGTGCAATTTTGCCGCCCAGCACGAAACCGCCGGCACGTTTGTTTGGTACGTTCGGAATATCGTCGCCCATGAACCACAGCACGGAGTTGGTCGCGGACTTACGGGAAGAACCGGTACCGACGACGTCGCCCACGTATACCAGCGGGAAACCTTTCTGTTTCAGCGCTTCCAGTGCCTTGATCGGGCCAACCACACCTTCCTGATCGGCAGTAATGCCAGGACGGCTGTTTTTCAGCATCGCCAGCGCATGCAGCGGAATATCAGGACGTGACCAGGCATCCTGTGCCGGGGACAGGTCATCGGTATTGGTTTCACCGGTGACTTTGAATACGGTCAGCGTGACTTTGTCCGCCAGCTTCGGACGGTTCAGATACCATTCGGCATTTGCCCAGGACTCCATCACCTGTTTGGCGTAAGCATTGCCGGCTTTGACCTTTTCCTGCACATCGTGGAAAGAATCAAACAGCAGCAGAGTATGAGACAGTGCTTTTGCCGCAATCGGTGCCAGCTTGGCGTCATCCAGCAGATCGATCAGCGGCTGAATGTTGTAACCGCCCTGCATGGTGCCCAGCAGTTCAGTCGCTTTTTCCGCGCTGACCACCGGAGAGGTAACTTCGCCTTTGGCGACCGCAGCCAGGAAACCCGCTTTCACATAAGCGGCTTCATCCACTCCCGGCGGAACGCGATCAGCCAGCAGTTCCAGCAGGAATGCTTCTTCACCTGCCGGTGGGTTTTTCAGTAATTCAACCAGTGCAGCAACCTGTTCGGCTGATAATGGTTTTGGCGCAACACCCTGCGCAGCACGTTCCGCGACGTGTTGACGATAGTTTTCCAGCACAATGCACTCCTCTTTCGAAAATCAGCCCCGCCGCTCTTCCCTGAACAGTTTTCAGTGGCTTAACTCGGCTTTATTAAGCAATACGGGGACCACTATAGTGAATTTATATGCAAATTAGAAACATATCTGCTAATCAGCAGCGACCTTTTTTCGCCTGACCTGGCGGGCAGAATCGGCCACTACCGGCAGGATATGCAGGGGACTGATCACCCAAAATCACACGTGCGCCACCTACATCCACATCAGCCCGGTTAACACGAACAGGATGATAAGGATCGGCACAACCAACCATCACAATTGCTGCAACTGCCAATGCAAAATACGACATGTTTTTCACAGGAGTGTTCCTCTGTAGTTGTTATTGTTACTAACCGGCTAAGCATAATCGTTACCAACCAAAAAAACACCAACCGGTAATTAACGAAGAAAAAATTTCGTGCTCTGATCCTGCCGGACTGTCATACCGATGGCCTTTCACGAAGTAGTCAGCAATTGACGCTAAAGCTATACTTAACGAAATACGAATTTCAGATTCTATTGCGGTCAGGCGAGCTAAAGTAAGCCCTGTCCGGTTTTATATAAGGACAGTGTCATGTTGTATTCGGTTTTGGCGATCAGTATCGGCGCCTCGTTTGGCGCGGTCAGCCGCTGGCTGCTGGGATTAGGGTTTAATGCCTTGTTCCCGACAATTCCGCCCGGCACGCTGCTGGCGAATCTGCTGGGGGGCTATCTGATCGGCATCGCAGTGAGCTTTTTCGCCGCTAATCCGCATCTGCCACCGGAATGGCGTTTGCTGGTGATCACCGGTTTTCTGGGCGGCCTGACCACCTTTTCTACCTTCTCGGCAGAAGTGACCACGCTGTTACAGCAAGGCCGCCTGCTCTGGGCCGGTGGCGCCATCGCCGTCCATGTGACGGGTTCTCTGCTGATGACGCTCCTTGGTATGGCAACCATGCATTTGTTACAACGCAGCTGATGACAACATAACGGATGACTGATCATCCGGGAGGTGTTTATGCAAGGCTTCAAACTGACGTTTTTTACCCAGCAGGATCGTACCGTGCATGGCCAGTCACTGGCGTTATGGTTGATCCAGCAAGCGAAGGAAATCGGTATTCGTGGCGCCACCCTCTCTGCCGCTACGGAAGGCTTTGGTCATGATAAAAAACTGCACTCCGCACATTTCTTTGAACTGGCGGAACAACCGTTGCAGGTCACGATGGCTGTTACAGAAGAGGAAGCCGGACAGGTGTTTGCTTTGCTGAAACAAGAAAACATCAACATTTTCTACACGCAGGCGGCGATTGAATTCGGTATGTCCGGAGAGCGCTGATAGCCCGGCGCTCTCCGGTGAGCAGATTATTCCAGCTTGTCGATCCCCAGCGACTTCAGTACAACCCGTTCATAAATCGGCTCGGTATCCCCGGTTTGCATCTTGTGCAGGAAATACTTTTCAAAGGCCACTTTGGCCAGATGTACCCATTTTCCTTTTTTGAACCAAGCAACGTTACGCGGCGGGATCTGCGGCATCGCCACAAACGCAGCACCCGTGTCCCCCATGTCGGCCAGACAAATCGCATTCCAGGTGGCCTTGGCGCTGGGTTGTGCGCCTTCCAGTTCGGCTTTGATATTCAGCGTCAGCGCCCGCACCATGGATTCAATCATATAACCAGTTTTGGGTACGCCGGTCGGTACCGGTGTTGCTTTCGGCGGTGCAATCGCGATACAGACCCCGGCCGCATAAATCTGCGGATATTTCGGGTTACGCTGATGTTCATCCACAATCACAAAACCACGCGGATTAACCAGACCGTCAATCCCCCGTAACGGTGCGATCCCACGGAAAGCCGGCAGCATCATGCTGTGTTTATACGGCAGACTGTGATGTTTTCTGACATTGCCATCTTCGTCCAGTTCATCAATTTCTATCTTGCCATCGACGATACCGACCGTTTTGGCATTACAGATCCATTGAATATCCCGCTGGCGCAGTTCGCTTTCCAGCATGCCTTTGGAATCGCCCACCCCGTTCAGCCCCAGGTGTCCGATATAGGGTTCACTGGTGACAAAGGTCATCGGTACCGATTTTCTGACCTTTTTATCACGCAGGTGTTTATCCAGAATAAAGGCATATTCATAGGCCGGACCGAAACAGGAAGCGCCCGGCATGGCGCCGACTACAACAGGCCCCGGCTCTTCAATCAGGGCATGCACGCTGTCCCGGCAGTGTTCGGCATGGCTCAGCGTACAGACACTGACGGTGCCCCCTGCATCCGGCCCCGCGCCTGGAATTTCATCAAAGGCCAGTTCCGGCCCGGTACAGAGCACCAGAAAGTCATAATCCAGGGTTTGTCCGTCGGTTAACGTGATTTGCTTTTGTTCTACCTGCAGCGCCTGCAGACCGGAGGCAATAAACCGGATTCCTTTCTTGCTGACATAAGGTTCGATAGGGAGCGAGGTTTCTTTGCGCTGCCGCCAGTCAACAGCAATCCAGGGATTAGAGGGGGTAAATTCAAAATCAGGCTTGTTATTGATCAGGATGACGTCGTGCGCGTTACCCAGTTCTGCCTTAATTTCATAGGCCGCCGACATGCCACCTAAACCGGCGCCAATTACAATCACAGTCGCCATTATTTTATCTCCGCTTCTTCAGCTCCAAGCCAGATGCCGATCACTGTTTTTGGCAGAGTAAATACCTTTCCGCTGGCGGGAACTGTCTTAACTATTCAACGGGTATGGCTGGTGATCACGGCGATCACTTCAGCCCCATTTTTCTGAAAAACATTTCTGCCGGGCAGAATCCGGTAAACGCACTTTGCAGCAGGTTGGCACCCACAAACAGCGTCAGTAACACAAACCATGGGCTTACCCAGTATGTCAGCGCCACAGAAAGTAAAACCATGATACCGGCAAATGCACGTACAGCTTTATCTGCAGTCATAATGCACTCCTGTAAGAATCAATCCATATTACCTGATTAAGTATTAATCGCTTTCATCGGACCCGCCACTGCCTCGGCAATAAAGATTCAAACAGCGCGATTTTCTGCTATATACGGCCGAACAGTTCTAAACTTCTATTAGTTGCAGGATATATATAACGCTATATATTAGATAGTTCTAATTTAATGGAGCATGGCTATGCGATATCTCTTAAGTCTCCTCATTATTCTCTCTGCCGGACTGGCTGTTGCCGCCGATACGCCATCCACCGGTGAAACACTGACCGTACAGCCAACAAATATCCCCGACTGGTTTATCATGGACGGCCGGATAGAACCAGTGGATCAGGGTACGGTATCCGCGCAGACCAGCGGCCGGATCAGTGCCATCACTGTGGATGTCAACGATGTGGTACCCGCCGGGCATCTGTTAATTGAAATCACCAACACCTCCCAGACCGCCGGGCTGGATCAGGCCAAAGCGGCGGTCAAAGCCGCTGAAGCCCGATATGCCGATGCGGAACGGCAACGTGCACGCCTGGTCGATCTGGTGAAGAAAGGTTCTATCTCCCGCCGGGAATATGACAGTGCCGCCACCGAAGCGGAAGCCGCCGCCAATGTATTAAAACAGGCCAAAGCCGAACTGGTGCGGGCGGGGGAGAATCTGGGATATACCCGGGTCGTCGCGCCCTATGCCGGTGTGGTATCGGGACGCCATGTGTCACTGGGTGAAACCGTCAATCCGGGCCAGTTGTTGCTGAGTGGCTATGCTTTTGAAAATATGCGGGTCGTGGCCTCATTGCCTGCCAGATATATTTCCCAGCTGAAAGAGACCACACCGCTTCAGGTCACCTTCCCTGACGGACAAACCCTGACGCTGCCGCAACACCAGCTGTTTCAGTTCGCCGATCCGGCAAGTCATAGTTTCACATTACGGGCCAATCTGCCAAAACAGGAAACGCCTATCTGGCGTAATGGCACCTGGGTCAAACTAGCCATGCCGCTGGCAACCAAACCGAAGCTGCTGATCCCGGAACATGCCGTATTGCGCCAGAATGAATTATCGGCGGTCTATCTGGCAGAAAAGGATAGTTATGTGCTGCGCCAAGTGCGGCTGGGCCGTCACTATGAGGATCAGATCGAAATCCTCTCCGGTCTGAATGCCGGTGATGTGATTGCTCGTGATGCCTATGCGGTGATTGCTTCGCAGGGAGGCCACTATGCACCTTAAATCCGGTATCTCCGGACGGATCGCCCGTCAGTTTCTGCATTCGCCGATCACGCCGTTGCTGGCACTGCTGGGCCTGTTGCTCGGTGTCGCGGCGGTGCTCATCACGCCGAAAGAGGAAGAACCGCAGATTGAAGTGACGTTTGCGGATATCTATATCCCCTTCCCCGGTGCCAGTCCGCAGGAAGTCGAGCAGTTGGTGACCCTGCCGGCCGAACAGGTGTTATCCGAAATGAAGGATATCGACACCATGTACTCGTTCTCCCAACCGGGTGGCGCCATGCTGATTGTGGCCTTCAAGGTGGGGAAACCGCGGCAGCAGGCGCTGGTCGATCTGTACAATCAGCTGGATTCGAACAAGGACTGGCTGCCATCCGGTCTGGGAGTGAGTGAACCGCTGGTCAAACCGCGGGCGATCGATGATGTTCCCATCCTGAATCTAACCCTGTGGAGCAAACAGGCCGGGATCACCGCAGAACAGCTGACGCAGGTGGCGCACGGTCTGGAAACCGAACTGAAACGGCTGCCGGGCACCCGCCAGATCCAGACCGTAGGACGGCATGACCGGGTCGTACAGGTGACGGTCGATCCGGTAAAAATGAATGCGTTTGGTCTGGGCTGGCCACAGGTATCCCAGATATTACAGACCGCCAATCAGCAGCAGAGCAATCTTTCGCTGACACAGGAAAACCGTCAGATCAGTCTGCAGGTCGGTTCCTTTTTACAGTCTGCGGATGAAGTGGGTCAGCTGATTATCAGTACGCAGAACAGTCATCCGATCTATCTGTCTGATATCGCCGAGGTAAAAGAAGGCGCGGATGTCCCCACTGCCAATGTGTGGATGAGTCAGGACGGGAAGATTTATCCGGCCGTCACGCTGGCGATTGCCAAACAGCCCGGCATCAACGCCGTTGATCTGACCCGGGCTGTCAGCAGCCGGCTCGAAGCCGTTCATCACATCCTCATCCCGCAGGGGGTTGAAGTCAGTGTGACCCGGGATTACGGCCAAACGGCGAACGAAAAAGCCAATAAGCTGATCAGCAAACTGATTTTTGCAACGGCCGCCGTTATCGTGCTGGTCTGGATCAGCATGGGCTGGCGGGAATCAGTGGTAGTCGGTGGCGCCATTCTGCTGACGCTGGCGATGACGCTGTTTGCTTCCTGGGCCTGGGGATTTACGCTCAACCGGATCTCCTTGTTTGCCCTCATCTTCTCGATCGGGATCCTGGTGGATGATGCCATTGTGGTGGTCGAAAACATTCACCGGCACCAGAAAGATGGTGGCAACTGGAAAGAAGCCATTCCGCAGGCCGTCGATGAGGTCGGTGGCCCGACTATCCTGGCCACACTGACTGTCATTGCCGCGCTGTTACCGATGGCTTTTGTCAGCGGCATGATGGGACCCTACATGAGCCCGATCCCGATCAATGCCAGTACCGGCATGCTGATTTCGCTGGCGGTGGCGTTTATTGTGACGCCGTGGCTGGCGCTGCATCTGCTGCGTTCCCATCATCAGGCAGAAGAACAGCAGGCGCAGGAACACCGGGCCGTGAGTTTTTTCCGCCACTTCCTCAGCCGTTTTTTGCTGGGCGATAAGGCACAAAAAGCCCGGCGCAAACTGACCCTGGTTGTCGGCTTATTGCTGGTTGGTTCTCTGGCTTTGCCGGTTGTACAGCTGGTCGTGCTGAAAATGCTGCCGTTTGACAACAAGTCAGAGTTTCAGGTGATGGTGGATATGCCGGAAGGAACCTCCCTGGAGCAGACGCAGTCGGTACTGCATCAGCTGGCGACGGAGGCTGAAACCATTCCCGAAGTCACTTCGGTACAGATTTATGCCGGTACCTCCGCGCCCATTAACTTTAACGGGCTGGTACGCCATTATTTCATGCGGCAATCCGCCGAGCTCGGTGATCTGCAGGTTAATCTGAAAGGCAAGGATGAGCGCGATCGCGCCAGTCATCAGATCGCCCGTGATGCCCGGGAACGTCTGACCCCTATCGCCATGAAAGCAGGCGCCGCCATCAAGGTCGTGGAAATTCCGCCCGGGCCGCCGGTCTGGTCACCTATTCTGGCGGAAGTTTACGGGCCGACCCAGGCCATGCGGGAACAGGCTGCCCTGCAGGTACAGGATATCTTCCGGACAACCGCAGATATTGTCGATGTGGATGTCGATGTCCCGGCCACTCAACAGCACTGGCAAATCAGTATCAATCGGGCGCGGGCTTCCCGGCTGGGGATTTCTGAAGCGCTGATCCGACAGACACTGGCAGGCGCCATTAACGGGCAGGATGTCAGTTATCTGCACACCCCCGATCAGAAATACGCCAAACCGATTCGTCTGCGTCTGGATGATGGCGAGAAAGTCGATCTGCTGGGTGTCCTGAGTCTGACCCTACCTTCTGCAGCCGGTAAGGCGATTGCTCTGAGTGAACTGGTTGATATCACCGAAGGCAGCAAACCACACAGCATCGTGCACAAAAATATGCAGCCGATGGTGATGGTCACCGCCGATATGGCCGGCAAGCTGGATAGCCCGCTGTACGGGATGGCCGAGATTGCCTCGACGCTCAGTGACCAGCATCCTGATTGGGAACAGTCACTGATCGGTCAGCCCGACGGCTTGTCCGGTGTCGCGATCAAATGGGATGGCGAGTGGAAGATCACCTATGAAACTTTCCGCGATATGGGCATTGCCTATTCCGTGGGGATCCTGCTGATCTACTTCCTGGTGGTGGCGCATTTTAACTCTTACAGCGTGCCGCTCATCATCATGGCCCCCATTCCGCTGACACTGGTCGGTGTCATGCCCGGCCACGCCCTGCTCGGCGCACCGTTTACGGCTACGTCGATGATTGGCATGATCGCACTGGCCGGCATCATTGTGCGCAACTCGATCCTGCTGGTCGATTTCGTCAATCTGCAGCGTGCCGCCGGGGTGGAACTGGCGCAGGCGGTGATCAACAGTGGTGCCGTGCGGGCAAAACCGATCATACTGACTGCACTGGCAGCGATGATCGGCGCGATGTTTATTCTGGACGATCCGATCTTTAACGGACTGGCGATCAGTCTGGTGTTCGGCCTGTTCGCATCGACCATGCTGACACTGGTGGTCATCCCGGTGCTTTATTTCCTTTACCTGAGACATAAAGGGTAAACCGTAAATCTCGCTGCCAGCGGGCATGCTGGCAGCTTTTTTAAACCAGGGCGATAACCCAGCCGCCAACTCCGCAACCGATCACCACCAGCCAAGGTGATATACGCCAGACCATTAAAGCCATCAGGGCCAGTAGCGCCAGCACAAAATCGGCAGCATGCTGCACAGCGCTCGTCCAGACCGGCTGGTATAGCGCCGCCAGCAAGATGCCCACGACCGCTGCATTGATGCCACTCAGCGCTGCCTGTACCGGCGCAAAACGACGCAACCGCTCCCAGAAAGGCAACACCCCCGCCACCAATAAAAATGACGGCAGAAAAATTGCCGTCAGTGCGACGACACCACCAAACCACCCCAGATCCGGCACGGACGCGCCGAGAAAAGCGGCAAAGGTAAAAAGCGGTCCCGGTACCGCCTGCGCGGCGCCATAACCAGCCAGAAAGGTTTCATTACTGACCAGCCCTGCGGGCACCACTTCTGCCTGCAAGAGTGGCAGTACAACATGCCCCCCGCCAAAGACCAGTGCCCCGGTCCGGTAGAAAATATCCAATAACTGAATAACCGGCCCGGATGACACGGTTGCCAGGATGGGTAAACTCACCAGCAGGACGACAAACAGTAGCAGCCAGATCACCCCATGGCGGTGACCAAGTCCATTTCCATTCAGATCCCCACCTGTTGAAGGCGTTGTCCGGAACAGAACATAGCCGGTGCCAGCCGCCACCAGAATGATGACCATCTGCGCCAGAACGGAAGGCCACAGCAAAGAGATGGTCGTCGCCATCAGCATCAGACTGATATGACGCTTATCGCGACAAAATTGTCCGGCCATTCCCCAGACCGCCTGCGCCACGACGGCAACGGCCACCACTTTTAATCCGTGCAGCACACCGGCCGGGACGTGGTTTTGCCAATGTGTGAGACCTGCTGCAAACAGGATCAATATCATGGCAGACGGTAATGTGAATCCGCACCAGGCAGCCAGAGCACCGCGGTATCCGCCCTGAACCAGACCCAAGGCCATCCCCACCTGACTACTGGCTGGTCCGGGCAGGAACTGACACAGTGCCACCAGATCCGCATAGCGCTGCGCACTCAGCCAGTGGCGTCGGACAACGAACTCCTCCCTGAAATAACCTAAATGCGCCACCGGTCCGCCAAATGATGTCAGTCCCAGCCGCAAAAAAATTATCAGGATCTGCCATGCACTGATTTTCTGCGCCATATCAACCTTTTTCCCCAATGTCATCCAGCTCCCAAACTTAACAAAAAATTACGTAGAGTCATCAGGATTACTATACTGAATAAGCATGTTCTGAAAACAGAGAGGATGTCATATGTTACCTATCCTGTTGTACGAACCCTTACCACTGATCTATCTTTGCGGCGGAGCAGCCCTGCTGGCTAAAGGAGAAAGTGGACTACTGTTAATTTCAGCGGGTCTTTTCTTCTGGGCCGGAGCGCTCATCTGGATACTCAGATCCAAAAGCCGGCGGACAGATATACGCCCTACCCGCCAACATTTTTCTCCTAAATACCTGTTCTTTCCTGAGGCATTGTATGAATTCAGACCCTTCTTCTATTCATTTGTCGGGATTTTATTCATCAGGAATACCGGACAGACATTTTGGCTGGTTACTGGCTCGATTCTGATTTTATGGGCCGTTTATTGTCTGTACCGACGTGCGGTTAACCGGCGCCATATGACCAGAGAGCAGCATAAAAGTGCAAAACTGAAAACCAGGATTACTGACTGAAGAACACGGCATACCTGAATTCAACCACCACGCCAAACCATGGACCCGGTCACTACCGGGTCTTTTCATATCAGCAATGCACATAGTCAAACCGGGTATCCCGTTTCAGCAGTTCCGCCAGCTGTTTCAGCGTCGACACCAGCGCCGCTTCGTTTTCGATTGCCATCAGTGACAAACGGATCGCATTCGGCGTCACTGCCTGTGGATCCGCTTTAAAATAAGAAGCGCTGCTGACCAGAATCCCTCTGTTTTTCGCCGCCAGCGTAAATGCATCCGCCTGCCAGTATGCCGGTAATTCCAGCCACAGATGATAACTGTCAGGCTGACTGTACAGCGTAAATTCCGCTAGCTGCTCTCTGGCTAATTGCTGACGACGAAGCGCAATCTGCCGCTGTTCTTTTGCAATACGGAACGCTTCGCCGGAATGGATCAGGATCGCGGCCGCCGCAAAAGGAACCGGGGATGGTAGCCAGATAGTGGCACGGATAAATGCCGCCAGCCGCTCACTTTCCGTTGCCGGTGTCTTGATAAAGGCACAGCGCATACCCGGACTGATCGCTTTTGACAGGCTGGTAATGTGAAAACTGTACTGCGGGGCAAAATTGGTGATCGCCGCAATCGGCTGCGGATTGAGAAATCCGTAAATATCGTCTTCTACCAGCCATATGCGATGACGATTGATCACAGCCGCTATCTGCTGGCGCCGTTCAGCCGGCATCGTCGCCGCAGTCGGATTCTGATGCGATGGCACAATCATCACCATGGCGATATCCGACGATTGACATAGGTCATCCAGGGCCTGCGGTAACATCCCATCTGCATCCATGGCGATCGCGACCACTTTCCTGCCCAGCATATTCGCCATCGACAAGATGCCGGGATAGGTCAGCGCTTCCACCGCGATCGTATCACCAGGTTGCGTATAGCACTGGATCAAGGCAGATAATGCATGCTGGGCTCCGCTCGCCAGCACGACATCATGATGATCGGTGACCTCAAGACCATAATGCCGGGCCCACATTGCGCCCATCAAACGGTGCCGGGCCAATCCGGTATGCTCGACATAACCGTAGAGTGCTTCATTGCCCCGGTTCAGTATCTGTGAAAATGCCTGGTTTAACCGCTCCGAATGCTGAGACAGACAAGGCTGCAGAATAGAGAGATTTTTCTCCGTTTCACTGCTTTCCGCACGGATCACATCCGACAGCTGACTGTGGTTACAGACAAAGCTGCCCCGTCCGACAAACGACTCAATCAGCTTTCTCTCCGCCAGAGTTTTGTAAGCTTTAGCCACCGTGATGGGGGTCGTCCCCAGTTGCTGTGCCAGTTCACGATGCGTCGGCAACTGACTACCTTCCGTAAACTGGCCGGAACGGATTAATGCTTCTATCTTTTTTACAATGGCTAAATATTTAGGCGCACTCATAGTGTCTTACCGGATAAACCTCATTGACTAAAGATAACATATATCAATTAACATATATAACAGAAGAAAATGAGCCAGACAGTGCGCAACAGCACCAAAATACAGGCATATCGAGATTACAGGACAACTCAATTGACATATGTCATTTAAAGATCGATTATCTCCTCATACCACCAATCAGGAGGGATCATGATGGACATTAATAAAGTTGCGTTTATTGGCCTGGGCGTCATGGGGTCACCCATGGCTGGCTATTTACAGCAGAAAGGGTTTAACACTACGGCTTATAACCGCACGCACAGTAAAGCCAAAGCCTGGCAGGCGCTGTATAACGGAAAAATTGCCGCCACGCCCCGGGAAGCAGCCCGGGATGCTGACATCGTGTTTATGTGCATCGGTAATGACAATGACGTGCGCGGCGTCTGTTACGGTGACGACGGCATCCTCGCTGGCTTAAAACCCGGCGCCATACTGATTGACCATACGACTGCCTCGGCCACCCTGGCGCATGAGCTGGAAAATGCCTGCCACAAGCAGGGAAATCATTTCATGGATTGCCCGGTCTCCGGTGGTCAGAGTGGTGCCGAAAAAGGCTGCCTGACCATCATGTGCGGCGGCGACGAAAAGACCTTTGCGGTGGTTAAACCGGTGATGGAGTCTTATGCCCGTCAGATCCAGCTGGTTGGACGGTGTGGTGCCGGACAACGTTGCAAGATGGTGAATCAGATCTGTATCGCCGGGGTGCTGCAAGGCTTGAGTGAAGGTCTGTTGCTGGCCGAGACCGTGGGTCTGGATATTCATCAGGTGGTCGAGACGCTGAAATTTGGTGCCGCCGGTTCCTGGCAGATGGAAAACCGCGCCGAAACCATGGCGAAAAACCAGTTTGATTTCGGGTTTGCGATCGACTGGATGCGCAAAGATTTAGGCATTTGTCTGGAAGAGGCTGAACGACAGAATATCGATTTGCCACTGACCAGAGAAGTGGATGAACGCTACGCAAAACTGCAGCAGGAAGGCTGTGGCCGGATGGATACCTCCGCGCTGATCCTGGCACTGAAAAAATAGCAGACATAAAAAATCCGGCGTTGAGCCGGATTTTTCTTCATGGCGAAACAGAATTAACGTTTCTTCGCTTTGGCGTTCGGCAGGTCGGTAATCGAACCTTCGTACACTTCCGCAGCCAGACCCACTGACTCGTGCAGCGTCGGGTGAGCATGGATAGTCAGCGCGATATCTTCGGCATCCGCACCCATTTCGATGGCCAGACCGATTTCACCCAGCAGTTCACCGCCGTTGGTGCCGACAATCGCACCACCGATCACACGGTGAGTGGCCTTGTCGAAAATCAGTTTGGTCATACCGTCAGCGCAGTCAGAGGCGATCGCACGACCGGAGGCTGCCCATGGGAACACCGCCGTTTCAAAGTTGATGCCTTTGGCTTTCGCTTCTTTCTCGGTCAGACCCACCCACGCGATTTCCGGTTCGGTATACGCGATAGAAGGGATCACTTTCGGATCGAAGTAGTGTTTCTTGCCAGCGATAACTTCGGCAGCTACGTGACCTTCATGCACACCTTTGTGCGCCAGCATTGGCTGACCCACGATGTCACCGATCGCGAAAATGTGCGGTACGTTAGTACGCAGCTGTTTATCCACTTCGATGAAACCACGTTCGGTCACAGCGATACCGGCTTTCTCGGCATCCAGCGCTTTACCGTTTGGTACACGGCCTACAGCTACCAGCACGCTGTCATAACGAACCGGTTCTGCCGGTGCCTGTTTGCCTTCGAAAGAGACATACAGACCGTCTTTTTTCGCTTCAACCGCAGTCACTTTGGTTTCCAGCATCACGTTGAATTTCTTCTCGACACGTTTTGCGTAAACCTTCACCACGTCTTTATCGGCAACCGGAACCAGCTGATCCGCGAATTCAACCACGTCGATTTCCGCACCCAGCGCTGAGTACACAGTACCCATTTCCAGACCGATGATACCGCCACCCAGCACCAGCAGTTTGCCCGGAACTTCTTTCAATTCCAGCGCATCGGTAGAATCCCACACGCGTGGGTCGTTGTGCGGAATGAACGGCAGTTTTACCGGACGGGAACCCGCCGCGATAATCGCGTTATCAAACTTAACGGTCGTCACAGCGCCATCAGCCGCAGTCACTTCAATGCTGTTCGGGCCAGTGAACTTGGCAACACCATTCACCACCGGCACTTTACGCTGCTTGGCCATGCCAGACAGACCGCCGGTCAGCTTGGTTACTACCTTTTCTTTCCACAGACGGATCTTGTTGATATCAGTCTGCGGTTCGCCGAATACGATACCGTGTTCTGCCAGCGCTTTGGCTTCTTCGATCACTTTCGCTACGTGCAGCAGCGCTTTAGACGGAATACAGCCCACGTTCAGACAGACACCACCCAGGGTACCGTAACGCTCGATCAGAACGGTATCCAGTCCCAGATCGGCAGCACGGAAAGCAGCAGAATAACCAGCAGGACCGGCACCGATTACCACAACCTGAGTTTTAATTTCATTACTCATCATGACCTCGATTCTTTATCTCAGTTGCTACCGGAAACCGGCTTAAACCAGCCTGTTTCCGGTAAGGCAGACAAAATTACAGTACCAGACGACGAATGTCGGACAGCACACCAGTCAGCGTCGTAATGAAACGCGCACCATCAGCACCGTCAATGACGCGGTGGTCATAAGACAGCGCCAGCGGCAACGTCAGTTGTGGTACGAATTCTTTACCGTTCCACTTCGGCTTCATGTCTGATTTAGACACACCCAGAATCGCCACTTCCGGCGCATTCACGATTGGGGTGAACTGAGTACCACCGATGCCACCCAGGCTGGAAATAGTGAAGCAACCACCCTGCATGTCCGCACCAGTCAGTTTACCGGCACGTGCTTTCTTGGAGATCTCAGCCAGATCTTTCGACAGTTCATAGATGCCTTTCTTGTTAACATCACGAACTACCGGTACAACCAGACCGTTTGGTGTATCCACCGCCACACCGATATGAATGTATTTTTTCATGATCAGTGTAGAACCATCTTCTGACAGCGAGCTGCAGAAACGTGGATGTGCTTCCAGCGCTTTCGCGGCCGCTTTCAGGATGAACACCAACGGTGTGATCTTGAAGCCCAGTTGCTGTTTCTCGGCAATCACGTTCTGTTCTTTACGGAACGCTTCCAGTTCACCGATATCCGCTTCATCAAACTGCGTTACGTGCGGGATCATCACCCAGTTACGATGCAGGTTTGGACCAGAGATTTTCTGGATACGGGTCAGCGCAACTTCTTCGATTTCACCGAATTTCGCGAAATCAACTTTCGGCCATGGCAGCACGCCCAGACCTGCGCCCGCGCCGCCAGCGGCCGGTGCAGAAGCAGCACGTTTCAGTGCTTCTTTCACGTAGTTCTGAACGTCTTCTTTCTGGATACGACCTTTACGACCAGTACCCTTGACGTTTGACAGGTTAACACCGAATTCACGCGCCAGACGACGGATGGCCGGCGTGGCGTGAACATAAGCGTCACCCGCTACAAATTCACCTTTCTCTTCCGCTTTCGCCGCAGCAACAGGCGCTGGCGCTGCAGCCGGAACCGCTTTGACCGCTGCAGGCGCAGCAGCTTGTGCAGCAACCGGTGCCGGAGCAGGTGCAGCACCCGCCACTTCGAATTCCATGATCAGCGAGCCGGTTTTCACCTTGTCACCCACCGCGATTTTCAGCGCTTTGACCACACCGGCAAACGGTGCAGGCACTTCCATCGAAGCCTTGTCGCCTTCTACGGTAATCAGCGATTGATCAGCGTCAACCGCATCGCCGACTTTCACCAGAATTTCGGTAACAGCCACTTCGTCACCACCGATATCCGGGACATTGACTTCTTTCACCGCAGCAACCGCTGGCGCTGCCGCGACAGGAGCCGGAGCAGCAGGGGCCGCCGCAGGCGCAGCGCCCGCCACTTCGAATACCATGATCAGGGAACCGGTAGACACTTTGTCACCCGCAGCCACTTTGATTTCTTTCACCACACCGCCAAACGGCGCAGGCACTTCCATCGAAGCCTTGTCACCCTCTACGGTGATCAGGGACTGATCCGCTTCAACGGTATCGCCCACTTTCACCATGATTTCGGTGACAGCCACTTCGTCACCACCGATATCCGGTACGTGAACATCTTTTGCTGCCGCTGCTGCAGCAGGTGCCGCTGCAGGGGCCGCTTCAGCTGCCGGAGCCGGTGCAGTCACTGCCGCACTCTCTGCCGCATTGGCCGCTTCAAAGACCATGATCAGAGAACCAGTAGAAACCTTGTCGCCTACTGCAATTTTGATCTCTTTGACGATACCGGCTTCCGGAGCCGGTACTTCCATTGAAGCCTTGTCGCCTTCGACCGTGATCAGGGACTGATCCGCTTCAACCTTGTCACCTACCTTGACCAGGATTTCGGTAACGGAAACTTCATCACCGCCGATATCCGGAACAAAAATGTCTTTAGACATGCCATTTCCCCTTATGCGTACAGCGGGTTGATCTTGTCAGCATCGATACCGTATTTCGCAATGGCTTCTGCCACTACTTTCTTGTCTACGGTGCCTTGTTTCGCCAGTTCAGTCAGTGCAGCGACAACGATGTAACCTTCGTTCACTTCGAAGTGACGACGCAGGTTTTCGCGGCTGTCTGAGCGACCGAAACCATCAGTACCCAATACACGGAAGCTGCTTGCCGGTACAAAGTTACGTACCTGTTCGGCATATGCTTTCATGTAGTCGGTCGCGGCGATAGCCGGCGCAGTACCCATCACCTGAGCGATATATGGCACTTTGGCTTCCGCTTCCGGATGCAGCATGTTGTAACGATCTGCATCCTGACCATCACGTGCCAGCTCGTTGAAGCTGGTGACGCTGTACACATCAGAACCGATACCGTATTCGTCTGCCAGGATCTTACCGGCACGACGCGCATAGTTCAGAATTGAACCACAACCCATCAGCTGAACCTGGCCCTTCGCACCGGCGTTGGATTCCAGTTTGTAGATACCTTTACGGATACCTTCTTCAGCACCAGCTGGCATCGCCGGGTGATGATAGTTTTCGTTCAGTGTGGTGATGTAGTAGTAGATGTTTTCCGGATTGTCACCGTACATACGACGCAGACCGTCCTGAATAATCACCGCGACTTCATACACGAACGATGGATCGTAGCTGACGCAGTTCGGGATGGTGCCAGCCAGAATATGGCTGTGACCGTCTTCGTGCTGCAGACCTTCACCGTTCAGTGTGGTACGGCCGGAAGTACCGCCTACCAGGAAGCCACGAGCCTGCTGGTCACCCGCTGCCCATGCCAGATCGCCGATACGCTGGAATCCGAACATAGAGTAGTAGATATAGAACGGGATCATCGGGCAGTCGTTGGTGCTGTAAGACGTTGCCGCCGCCAGCCATGAAGACATCGCGCCCAGTTCGTTGATACCGTCCTGCAGGATCTGACCTTTCTGATCTTCCTTGTAGTAGGAAACGATCTCTTTATCCTGCGGGATGTACTGCTGACCGTGCGGGCTGTAGATACCGATCTGACGGAACAGACCTTCCATACCGAAGGTACGGGCTTCGTCTGCCAGAATTGGCACCAGACGCTGACCCACAGATTTGTCTTTCAGCAGCACGTTCAGGCTGCGGACAAACGCCATGGTGGTCGAAATTTCACGGGTCTGCTCACCCAGCAGCGCATCAAACGCTGACAGCTCAGGAATATCCAGTTTCACGGTAGTCTGAGGCAGACGAGTTGGCAGATAGCCCTTCAGCGCCTGACGACGTTCGTGCAGGTATTTGTATTCTTCTGAACCTTCTTCAATTTTCAGATAAGGCAGATCTTTCAGATGCGCGTCATCCACCGGTACGAAGAAGTGATCACGCAGATGACGGATAGAATCCATATCCATCTTTTTGACCTGATGCGCAATGTTCTTGCCTTCAGCCGCTTCGCCCATGCCATAACCTTTGATGGTATGCGCCAGGATCACGGTTGGTTTGTCTTTCGCTTCCGAGGCTTTCTGGAATGCCGCAAACAGTTTACGTGGATCGTGACCACCACGTTTCAGTGCGAAGATCTGCTCGTCAGTCCAGTCAGCCACCAGCGCGGCGGTTTCCGGATATTTACCGAAGAAATGTTGACGGACATAAGCACCATTTTTGGACTTGAAGGTCTGGTAGTCGCCGTCCAGGGTTTCATTCATCAGCTGGATCAGTTTGCCGGAAGTATCTTTCTTCAGCAGCTCATCCCACTTGGAGCCCCACATAACCTTGACGACATCCCAGCCTGCGCCGCCGAAGATACCTTCCAGTTCGTTGACTACTTTACCGTTACCAATAACCGGACCATCCAGACGCTGCAGGTTACAGTTGATAACAAAGATCAGGTTATCCAGCTTCTCGCGCACAGCGATGGTGATCGCGCCTTTTGATTCCGGCTCGTCCATCTCACCATCACCCAGGAAGGCGTACACTTTCTGTTGGGAACAGTCTTTGATACCGCGGTTGGTCAGGTATTTCAGGAAACGCGCCTGATAGATCGCACCAACCGGGCCTAAACCCATAGATACGGTCGGGAACTGCCAGAACTCCGGCATCAGTTTCGGATGCGGATAAGAGGACAGACCTTTGCCATCCACTTCCTGACGGAAGTTATCCAGCTGCTCTTCAGTCAGACGGCCTTCAGCAAACGCACGTGCGTAGATACCCGGGGCGATATGACCCTGGAAGTAAACCAGGTCACCGCCATCTTTCTCGTTACGCGCACGGAAGAAATGGTTGAAGCACACATCGTAAATTGTGGCAGAAGAAGCGAAAGAGGACATGTGTCCGCCCAGCTCCAAGCCTTTCTTCGATGCACGCAATACGATCATCACCGCGTTCCAGCGGATAATTGCGCGGATACGTTGTTCCAGCTCTAATTTGCCTGGGTAGGCCGGTTCATCGCTGGCTGCAATGGTATTGATATAGTCGGTCAGCACCTTACCACCAGTACCAGTGCCTGCAGCTAAACCTGCTTTGCTGGCTGCTGATGACAATTGATCCAGAATGTATTGAGCACGTTCCGGACCTTCTTCCCGCAGCAGTGATTCCAGGGCGGTTAACCACTCCTGAGTTTCTACCGGGTCCACATCATGTTTAAGGAGTTCAGACATGGCTGTTTCCTGTGTTTGTTGACTGCATGTTGGTTTGTAAGGCTAGCCTTGATGGATCTGCCGCGAAGGACGTTGCGCTCGCTCGTCCTCCCGCTGTATATCCAGCAGGGTATCCTCGATAAAAGCCAGGTGCTCATGGCAAGCATCTCTGGCCTGTTCTGGGTGGCCTGCCAGGATCGCCGCAATCAGGTCTGACCTGTGACGACGGATCCGGTTAACCACCCCCGGACGCTGATTCAGTACTTCAAGATTGCCGAGAATGTTACGTTCCAGTAACTCCCGGATGGCCCGCATCAGGTGTAACAACACCACGTTATGCGAGGCTTCTGTCATGGCGAGATAAAAGGCAGACACAGCCTTGGCTTCGGCGGCGACATTACCGATGGTCTGTGCTTGTTCGATATCATTCTGTAGCTCGCGCATGTGAGCAAAGTCGGCTTCATTCCCCCGAAGCGCGGCGTAATAGGCCGCGACGCCTTCGAGAACATGACGGAATTCAAGGAGATCGAATTGGGAACCGGGATGATTGGCCAGTAATTCGAAGAAAGGGTCTGACAATCCACGGTTCAGTTCGCTCTTGACGTAGGTACCACCACCCTGACGGCGATAGAGCAACCCACGAGCTTCCAGACGCTGGATTGCTTCACGCAGAGAAGGTCGGGAAACCCCGAACTGTACAGCCAGCTCACGCTCTGGCAACAACTTCTGGCCAGGTTGCAAAGTGCCGTCGACAATCATCTGTTCCAGTTCGGCAACAATGCTGTCAGACAGTTTTGGCTGGGTTGGTTTGTATTCAGTCATGTGAAATTTGTTAACTTGGTATTACCAATAAACGAATTGTTAAACAAATTAGCAAAATCATTAACAACTGTCCACGAATTATCTGACTAAAATCAAAAAACAGCGGAATATTTTCTCTAAGGTATGACCAAACGATAACAGGCCATTAACAAATGGTTAAATCAGGTCGTTTCATCCAGTTGCAGCGCGATATACAGCAGCAAGCGATCGTCAAAATTTTCCTTTAGATCCAGCCCGGTCAGCTCCGCAATGCGATTCAGACGGTACTCAAGGGTATTCCTATGAATATAAAGCGCTTTTGCGGTCGCGATTGGCTGTACATTGTGCTTGAACCAGGCCATTAACGTGCGTCGCAACAGGCCATTGGTGTCCATGACCTTCAGTTTTTGCATAGGTCTGACCAGCTCACTGGTTTGCCAACTGCCACGCAGGCTGTCCAGCAGCACTGGTAACATCAGATCCTGATAGTTGTAACTGCGTTGTTCCGGGTAATAGAGCTTGCCAATCTGTAAGGTGGTGCAGGCTGTACGGTACGAACGGGCGATGCTGCCATCGCCACTGAAGTAGTTACCCAGCGCGATGCGTAATTTAAGTCCGCCGGACATGCTCATGTTGGCCAGCAGCGTATCGATCTGTTTTTTCAACCGGGCCGAATCCCAGCGGCCGGCATTGCCCAGTGCCGGTTTCAGCACCACGATTTCCGTCAGCGATACGGTTGCTACCAGATTCTGTTTTTCCGGTGTATTCAGCAGGTTCTGCAGTTGCTGCAATTCCGAGATGGCGGTATCGACCCCGAGCTGTCCACTGTCGATTTCAATCACGGCCGCCACCCGCGGCAAATTCAGATCGATCCCCAGGCGCTGCGCCCATTCAATCTGATCCGAGGAGAGCGATTCAGAGCGGATCAGATTCAGTACCAGCTCTTCACGCAGACGGCTGTCCTGGGCCAGCATGGACAACAACCGGGCCTGTTCCAGCATCATTTCTGCGGTCATGCAGACCAGCTTGCCGAATTGCTGCAATTGGGAGGGTTCGCCGGTCAGACCGATGATCCCGACAATCTGGCCATCAATGCGCATTGGCAGGTTGATACCGGGTTTAACCCCCTGCAGGTGCTTCACCAGGTCGGAATCAATCTCCACCATACGGCCATGCGACAGGGCCAGCAGCGCACCTTCGTGCAATTCACCAATACGCTCCGGATCGCCACTACCGATGATGTAACCTTTGGAATCCATGATATTGACGTTGCAGTCAATAATACGCATGGTACGGGCAACGATTTCCTGTGCCAGACGGGAGTCGAGAAATTTATTAAACATGGATAAGCCTTCGTAAGCAGAACAGCCATAACAGGCGCTTACGATAGTAGATTGGTCAAATGCACAAAATCGAATGGATCACAATTGTGACAGCTTGTTGCAATGCACTGTCACAATTATGAGCACCGGCTAGATCAGCACGGTAATAACTTTAAAGTAGCGGCAATATTGCGGGCAGTCAGCCGCACATTTTCAGCGGCATTGCTCAGCGCATCTTCCAGTGTGCAGACTTTATTCAGCACGCTGAACACACAGTCCAGACCGTGTTCATACACGACAGCGACATCGCTGCTCAAACTGCCGGCAATACCGATGACCGGTTTGTTATACCGTTTGGCCAGTTTAGCCACGCCGACCGGTACCTTGCCTTTAATACTCTGGCTATCGATACGCCCTTCCCCGGTGATCACCAGATCAGCATCAATGATGGCTTTTTCCAGTCCCACGGCTTCGGTTACGATATCAATACCGGAACGCAGTTCGGCATTCAGGAAAGCCAGCAGTGCGGCACCCAGGCCACCAGCAGCCCCGGCGCCCGGCGCAAATTCCACATCCTTGCCGGTCTGACGGGCGATCACCTCGGCATAGTGCTTCAGATTTTCATCCAGAAAACGCACCATGGCAGGATTGGCCCCTTTTTGCGGTCCGAAGATGGCAGAGGCGCCTTGCGGACCGGTCAGCGGGTTGGTCACATCACAGGCCACCGTGATGCGGCAATCGTTCAGACGCGGATCCATACCGGAAACATCGACATATTCCAGCTCAGACAGGCATTGTCCGCCTTTTCCGATATTATGGCCGGATTTATCCAGCAGGTGAATTCCCAGCGCCTGCAGCATGCCGGCACCACCATCGTTGGTGGCACTGCCACCCAGACCGATGATGAATTCGGTTACCCCGAGATCCAAGGCCGCCCGGATCAGCTCACCGGTACCATAACTGGTGGTAATCAGCGGATTGCGCTCTTCCGGCGGAATACACTCCAAACCACTGGCGGAAGCCATCTCGATCACAGCACATTGCTGATTGCCGGTAAGACCAAAATGAGCCATCACGGGTTTACCGGTCGGACCAGTCACACTGACATTGATCTTACGACCACCGGTTGCTGCGACCATGGCTTCAACGGTGCCTTCGCCGCCATCGGCAACCGGCAGTTTGACATATTCCGCATCCGGATAGATTTCGCGAAATCCAGCCTCAATCTGAGTGGCCACATCCATAGCGCTCAGACTTTCCTTGTACGAATCGGGGGCAATGACTATCTTCATAATTCACTACTTCGCGAAATAATCGCGTCCTCGGTCATTCATCTACGGCATCAGAGTCAGCCCGGTGCTGGGGTACGGTCGCACCGGGCTGGTTTTTCCCTTAACGAGAAATCTCTACTTTTGCCAGTTTTTCGTAGTAGCGGGCCAGTGCACTGTGGTCACATTCGCCCATGCCATCGGTTTTCAGTGCTTGCATCATTTCCATGACAGCGGCAGTCAGTGGCAGTGATGCGCCAACGCCGTGTGAGGTATCCAGCGCGTTCGCCAGATCTTTAATGTGCAGATCGATACGGAAACCCGGTTTGAAATTACGATCCATGATCATTGGCGCTTTCGCTTCCATCACGGTGCTGCCAGCCAGACCACCACGGATCGCCTGGAAGACCAGATCCGGGTTCACACCCGCTTTGGTTGCCAGTGACATGGCTTCAGACAGTGCGGCAATGTTCAGCGCTACGACCACCTGGTTTGCCAGCTTAGTGACGTTGCCCGCACCGATATCACCGGTGTGAACCACAGAACCTGCCATCGCTTTCAGCACGTCATAGCATTTGTCGAAGACCGCCTTGTCACCACCAACCATCACTGACAGGGTGCCATCGATGGCTTTTGGCTCACCGCCGGATACCGGCGCGTCCAGCATGGCAACGCCTTTTTTCGCCAGTTCGGCGGCGATTTCACGGCTGGCCAGTGGCGCAATCGAGCTCATATCCACGATGATGGTGTTTTTGTTCGCACCTTCGATCACGCCATTTTGACCCAGCACCACGGTTTTCACGTGTGGGGAGTTCGGCAGCATGGTGATCACGATATCAACCTGTTCCGCTACTTCTTTCGGGCTTTTTGCCGCTTTGGCGCCCGCTTCAATCAGCTCGCCAACTGCAACCTGATTCAGATCAGAAACTACCAATGAATAACCGGCTTTCAGCAGGTTTTTGCTCATTGGTTTGCCCATAATCCCCAGACCAATAAAACCGATTTTCAGACTCATTTTCTTTTCCTTCTTGATACTGTTGCAGCTCATTCAACCGTTCACTCAGACGGGGCATATTCCCCAGTCTGGGTAAACGCCGAATAGTTACTTCTTGAATTTGTCGCATAATGCTTGTGTTGCGCTACGGAACACGCCGAGATCACTGCCAACCGCAACGAAAGTGGCGCCCCACTCCATGTAACGGCGGGCATCATTTTCGTTCGGTGCCAGAATACCGCTGGCTTTGCCATGGGCTTTCGCACGGTCAAACACATACTTGATGGCTTTCTGTACTTCCGGATGACCCGGCTGGCCGATGTAACCCATGCCGGCAGAGAGATCGCCAGGGCCGATAAACAGGCAATCCACACCATCTACCGCCGCGATTTCGTCGATGTTATCGACTGATTTCTGCGTTTCGATCTGCGCGATCACGCTGATGTTGTCGTTGATGGTGGCGAAGTAGTCCGGCATGGTGCCGTAAGCGTTGTTACGGTGCGCAACGGAAACACCACGGATACCGGCAGGCGGATAGCGGGTAGAGGCTACGGCCTGTTTGGCATCTTCTGCTGATTCAATGAATGGGATCAGCAGATTGTAGAAACCGATGTCCAGCAGACGTTTGATGGTCACTGGCTCATTCACTGGTGGACGCACCACCGGCTGGCTGCTGCTGTCTTTCAGCGCCATCAGCTGCGGGATGAAGGTGGAAATGTCGTTCGGGGCATGTTCACCGTCCAGCAGAATCCAGTCAAAACCGGCCAGACCTAATACTTCGGTAGAAATCGGATTCGCTAATGCGGACCAGCACCCAATCTGTACGGTCTGATTCTGAAGGCTTTTACGAAGCTGATTGGGTATGTACTGCTTGTTCATGTTCATTTCCTTGAGTTGTTCGGAGCAGGCAACTCGCCTGCTCCTGACGACAAATTAACGCACCATGCAAGGACGTTTGTTATCAAATTTCCAGCCAGGGATCAGATACTGCATACCGATGGAGTCATCACGCGCATTCAGTGCCTGTGACTTGTACAGCTCATGCGCTTTCAGCACCTGCTCCATGTCCACATCCACACCCAGACCTGGTTTTTCCGGCACTTTCACTAAGCCGCCTTTGATTTCCGGCGCTTCTTTGGTCAGGCGGTCAATGCCTTCCTGCCAGATCCAGTGGGTGTCAATCGCGGTGATGTTGCCAGGTGCAGCCGCAGCCACCTGTGTGAACATCGCCAGAGAGATATCGAAGTGGTTGTTAGAATGTGAACCCCAGGTCAGACCCCACTCGTGACACATCTGCGCCACACGGACAGAACCCTGCATGGTCCAGAAGTGCGGATCTGCCAGTGGAATGTCCACAGAGTTCAGTTGTACAGAATGGCCCATCTGACGCCAGTCGGTAGCGATCATGTTGGTCGCTGTTGGCAGACCGGTCGCACGACGGAATTCCGCCATTACTTCACGACCAGAGAAGCCCTGCTCTGCGCCACATGGATCTTCCGCGTAAGCCAGTACACCTTTCAGACGTTTACCAACACGGATCGCCTCTTCCAGTGACCACGCACCGTTCGGGTCCAGAGTCACACGGGCTTCCGGGAAGCGTTTCGCCAGCGCAGTCACCGCATCCGCTTCAGAATCCGCGCTCAGTACGCCACCTTTCAGTTTGAAATCGTTGAAACCGTATTTTTCGTACGCGGCTTCTGCCAGACGCACCACGCCTTCCGGATCCATCGCTTCTTCGTGACGTACGCGATACCAGTCGCAGCTTGCGTTTTCGTTGCTCAGGTATGGCAGATCGGTTTTCTTGCGATCACCCACGAAGAACAGGTAACCCAGCATTTCCACCGCATCACGTTGCTGACCATCGCCCAGCAGTGCACAGATTGGCACATTCAGGAACTGACCCAGCAGGTCCAGCATTGCAGATTCCACTGCAGTAACAGCGTGGATAGCAGTACGCAGATCGAAGGTCTGTAAACCACGGCCACCGGAGTCACGATCCGCAAACTCTTTGTGCATGCGGGTCATGATGTTTTTGTATTCACCCAGTGACTTACCGATGATCAGCGCTTTGGAATCTTCCAGTGTCTGACGGATTTTTTCACCGCCCGGCACTTCACCCAGACCGGTGTGACCCGCGCTGTCTTTCATGACAACGATGTTACGGGTGAAGAATGGGCCGTGCGCACCACTCAGGTTCATCAGCATACAGTCGTGGCCCGCAACCGGGATAACCTGCATTTCAGTGACTACAGGGGCTGTAGAAAAACTCATCTTTAAATCTCCATCCAAGAACGGACTCCCGTCTGAGAGTCCGGTATTAAATTGATTAACGGATCATGCAAGGACGCTTGCGATCAAACTTCCAGCCAGGGATCAGATACTGCATCGCCATGGCATCGTTACGCGCACCGGTTGGCAGCTTTTTATGCAGCTCGTGCGCTTTCATCACCTGATCCATATCCAGTTCGACACCCAGACCCGGTTTATCAGAAACCGCGATCTTGCCGTTGACGATTTGCAGCGGCTCTTTGGTCAGATGTTGACCTTCCTGCCAGATCCAGTGCGTATCAATCGCGGTTGGATTACCCGGCACCGCCGCACCCACCTGCGTGAACATCGCCAGCGAGATATCGAAGTGGTTGTTGGAATGACAACCCCAGGTCAGGCCCCAGTCATTGCACAGCTGCGCGACACGTACCGCACCGGTCAGGGTCCAGAAGTGCGGATCAGCCAGCGGAATATCGATGGCGTTCAGCATCACGGTATGCGCCATTTCACGCCAGTTGGTAGCGATCATGTTGGTCGCGACCGGCAGACCGGTAGCACGACGGAATTCCGCCATGATTTCACGACCGGAGAAGCCCTGTTCTGCGCCGCACGGATCTTCGGCATACGCCAGAATACCTTTCATGCCTTTGCACAGACGGATGGCATCTTCCAGCAACCACGCACCGTTCGGATCAACCGTAATTCGGGCATCCGGGAAGCGTTTCGCCAGTGCCGTCACAGTTTCAATTTCATCTTCACCGGCCAGTACACCGCCTTTCAGTTTGAAATCCTTGAAGCCGTAAAGGTCTTTCGCCGCTGCTGCCAGTTCCAGTACGGAATTGGTATCCATCGCTTTTTCATGGCGCAGGCGATACCAGTCATGTTTGCCGGTTTCCGGTGCCTGATAAGGCAAATCTGTTGCCTGACGATCACCGATGTAGAACAGGTAACCCAAGACGGTGACTTCATCACGCTGCTTGCCCGGGCCCAGCAATTCGCAGACCGGTACATTCAGGAATTTACCCATCAGGTCCAGCAGCGCCGCTTCCAGTGCTGCTACCGCGTTGACACGCAGTTCAAATGTCCAGGCACCTTTACCGAAGGTTTCAAAATCGGAACCCATATTGCCGGCGTGCATCTGGCTGACAATCTTGTTCAGTACCGCAATCTGTTTGCCTTCAACGTGGGGAATTGCATCCACCAGCGTCTTGTAAATCACTTCACCGCCCGGCGCCTCACCAACGCCGGTGTTTCCGGCGTTGTCTTTCAGAATGACGATGTTACGAGTGAAGTAGGCACCGTGTGCACCACCGATGTTCATCAGCATGCTGTCATGACCGGCAACCGGGATAACCTGCATGGATGTAATAACCGGGGTAGTAGACATACTCATGACTCTGCCTCGCTTATGCTGCTTTCAGTTCAATACGTTTGATGGTACCGACAATGAAGACGAAGCTGATAATCGCCAACAGAGCATGCAGACCGACATAAACCAGCGCACCGTTGAATGAACCTGTTGATTTGATGATGTAGCCAATCGCAATCGGAGTAACGATACCGGAGATGTTACCGAACATGTTGAACAGACCGCCGCTCAGACCACTGATCTCTTTCGGCGCGGTATCTGCCATTACAGCCCAGCCCAGTGCGCCCACGCCTTTACCGAAGAACGCCGCCGCCATCACGATGATGACCATCATTTCCGAATCAACGTAGTTACAAATCACCATCGACATAGAGAGCATCATGCCTAATACGATTGGTGTTTTACGGGCCAGCGTCAGGCTGTAACCACGGCGCAGCATGTAGTCAGAGATAATGCCGCCCAGTACACCACCGGTGAAACCGCAGATAGCCGGGATGGAAGCAATGAAACCCGCTTTCAGAATCGACATACCACGTTCCTGTACCAGATAAACCGGGAACCAGGTAATGAAGAAGTAAGTCAGCGCGTTGATACAGTATTGACCTAAGTAAACACCCATCATCATGCGTGATTTCAGCAGCTGCTTGATCGCATCCCATTTAGAGATAGTGAGCTTACTTTTAGCGGCCTGATGGTCCATATTGGTCAGCGCACCGCCTTTCTCAATATATTCCAGCTCAGCGCGGTTCATGCTTGGATGTTCGGTCGGGTTCTTAATGACTTTCAGCCACACGAAACTCAGCAGAATGCCCAAGCCACCCATGAAGAAGAACACATGTGACCAGCCCACAGCATGCGTTAACCAGCCCATGATTGGCGCGAAAATAACGGTCGCGAAATACTGGGCGGAGTTGAAGATAGAAACTGCAGTACCACGTTCCTGCGCCGGGAACCAGGCCGCCACAATACGGCTGTTACCCGGGAATGAAGGTGATTCACACAGGCCAACCATAAAACGCAAAATAAATAACCCGATAATTGCATTGGAAACGCTACCCAATGAACCAACGAAGCCTTGTAACAAGGTAAATATGGACCAGGTCAAAATACTGAAGAAGTAAACTTTCTTGGAACCGAAGCGATCCAGTAACCATCCCCCCGGGATCTGGCCAATTACATAGGCCCAGGAAAATGCCGAGAAGACATATCCCATCCCAACTGAATCCAGACCTAATTCTTTGGTCATGGATGCACCGGCAATCGATAAGGTCGCACGATCGCCATAGTTAAATGCGGTGACGATAAATAACATCACGACAATCCAATAACGGACGTTCGTGCGTTTTTCCGCCTCCAAAGTCATTGTATTTACTGATTCCATTGTATTCTCCCGGTTTATAGCTTCAGGCTATAAAGATGTTGAGTAACTTAATTAAGCAATCCGGCAAACAAAGTTATTGAACACTACCACTTGATTTTTTTATTGCCGGGAGACTCACTGCGTCACAACAGCAAACAAAACCAAAACGTCCAACTCGGGGAAAAGTATAAATAGACAGCGTGGCAGGTTCATCGTGCAAAAACACAACAATGATTAACAATGGCGGCAATATACTTGGCATTAGCACAAATATTTAGCGAATGGATCACAAAACAGCAGATAACCACATGATCAATGCAACCGGTTTACTAAAAATCCGGTTTTATCTTTAAAAATAAGATCACACATCACATTTTTATAATTTAAATATTGCACTTTTTTATAAAATAAAAACAAAAAGTGATTTATGCCTAATATCACAATCTATGAGTCATTTGACCAAAATAATAAGCAAACAAGAGCACATATATTGTTTAAAACAACAATGCCAGACTAAAGCAAATAGCGTATTTTCTAACAGGGCTTCAATTAACAAATTAATAACAAGGTAATATATGTCTGCAAACAATAAGTCATATGCACAGCCGCATTATATAAAGGTGCATCCCGATGATAATGTGGCGATTGTCGTTAACAGTAACGGTCTTCCTGAAGGCAGCCGGTTCCCGTGCGGATTAACATTAACCGAGCATGTGCCTAAAGGACATAAAGTTGCATTACAGGCAATTGCACAAGGTGAAGCCATCATTCGTTATGGCGAAGTCATCGGTTATGCCAATGAACCAATCCAACAGGGTGGCTGGATTAGCGAACATCAGGTTGATCTGCCTAAAGCTCCGGCACTGGAAACACTGCCGTTAGCCACCAAAGTCCCTGCACCGCAACCACCGCTGGAAGGTTATACCTTTGAAGGTTACCGCAACGCCGATGGCAGTGTCGGTACCAAAAACATGCTGGGCATTACCACCAGCGTGCAGTGTGTCGCCGGTGTTGTCGATTACGTCGTGAGAATCATTGAACGGGATTTACTGCCCAAGTATCCCAATGTGGACGGTGTCGTGGCCCTGAACCATTTATATGGCTGTGGTGTCGCCATCAATGCTCCCGCTGCCGTGGTGCCGATCCGTACCATCCACAACCTGGCGAAGAACCCGAATTTTGGTAATGAAGTACTGGTGGTCGGGCTGGGTTGTGAAAAACTGCAACCGGAACGCTTGCTGGCCGGAAATGAAGAGCTGGAACAAATCAACGTCGATAAAAGCCAGATCATCATGCTGCAGGACGAAGCTCACGTCGGTTTTAAAGCCATGGTTGACGATATTCTCGGCCAGGCCGAAAAACTGCTGGCAAAACTGAACCTGCGCAAACGCGAAACCTGCCCGGCTTCCGAACTGGTGCTCGGTGTACAGTGCGGTGGTAGTGACGCCTTCTCCGGTGTGACCGCCAACCCATCCGTTGGTTATGCGGCAGACTTGCTGGTGCGCTGTGGCGCGACCGTCATGTTCTCCGAAGTGACCGAAGTGCGTGACGCCATTCACCTGCTGACACCACGTGCTGCCAACGAAGAAGTCGGTAAAGCCTTACTACGCGAAATGGCTTGGTACGACAATTATCTGGATACCGGCAAAACCGACCGCAGTGCCAACCCCTCTCCCGGCAACAAAAAAGGTGGTCTGGCCAACGTGGTCGAAAAAGCGCTCGGCTCGATTGCCAAATCCGGCAGCTCAGCGATTGTCGAAGTCTTATCGCCAGGCCAGCGCCCAACTAAAAAAGGACTGATTTTCGCTGCAACCCCGGCCAGTGACTTTGTGTGCGGCACACAACAGCTCTCTTCCGGGATCACCGTACAGGTCTTCACCACGGGTCGGGGAACGCCTTATGGCTTAGCCGCAGTGCCTGTGATTAAAATGTCGACGCACAGCTCACTGGCTGAACGCTGGCATGATCTGATCGATATTGATGCCGGCTCTGTCGCCACCGGCGAGAAGACCATCGAAGAACTGGGCTGGGAAGTGTTCCACTTCATTCTTGATGTTGCCAGTGGCCGCAAGAAACCATGGTCGGATCAATGGGGCCTGTTCAATGCACTGTCTGTGTTTAACCCGGCTCCGGTGACCTGATCACGACTGCAACAACTGACGATACCGATCCCAGTCAAACGAAGGACCCGGATCGGTTTTTCTTCCCGGGGCAATATCCGAATGCCCCGTGATCCGTTCAGCCGTGATCACCGGATACTGCTGCTGCAGCGCCAAGGTGACTAACGCCAGTTGCTGATACTGCGCTTCGGTATACCCACCTTCATCCGTCCCTTCCAGCTCAATACCTATCGCAAAGTCATTACAGTTTTCACGGCCATCAAACTGTGATCGTCCGGCATGCCAGGCGCGATCCAGAAAACCGACATACTGCACCACTTCCCCATCCCGGCGGATCAAGCAATGAGCCGACACCTGCAGATGCGCGATTTCGGCAAAATACGGATGCGCCTGTGGATCCAGTTTTCCGGTAAACAATTCATCAATATGCGGTCCACCGAATTGTCCTGGCGGTAAGCTGATGCCATGTACCACCAGCAACGAAACAGGCTCCCCTTCGGGGCGCTGATTAAAAAACGGTGACGGACAATGCCGGGCCTCAGCAAGCCAACCTTGCTCATTTATCAACCACTTTTTCTGCCACATACCGGTTTCCCTCTCTGCTTTTAGCGCCAGAGCATGCTACATGGTATGCTTACATCCAACATCTTTTTGTTTCGACCGGAAAATCCGGCTAATTCAACAGGACTTGTCATGTTGCAAACTGATATTCAGCGCACCGTACGTGCCGCTCTGGAAGAAGATTTAGGTGGCGTACTGGATGCGCATGCCGATATTACCGCACAACTTATTCCTGCCGATAAAGAGGCAGAAGCCTATGTGATCACCCGTGAAAAAGGCGTGTTCTGTGGCAAAGCCTGGGCGGAAGAAGTCTTTGCTCAACTCGGCGGTAACGTCCGTATTGAGTGGAAAGTGAAGGATGGTGACCATGTTGTGCCTAATCAGGAACTGGTTCGTCTGTATGGTCCGGCGCGCATTCTGCTGACTGGTGAACGTTCCGTACTGAACTTTATCCAGACCCTGTCCGGCGTTTCCAGCAACGTCGCACTTTATGTGGAAAAACTGGCCGGTACCCAATGCAAATTGCTGGATACCCGTAAAACCATTCCGGGCCTGCGTACGGCACTGAAATATGCCGTGACCTGTGGCGGTGGCACTAACCATCGTATGGGTCTGTTCGATGCCTATCTGATCAAGGAAAACCACATCATGGCATGTGGAGGTATTGCTCAGGCTATTGAAACCGCACGCAAACTGAATCCGGGCAAGAAAGTCGAAGTCGAAGTCGAAAATCTGGATGAACTGCAACAGGCGCTGAATGCCAACGCCGATATCATCATGCTGGACAACTTCGAAGTCCCGATGATGTGTGAAGCAGTTGCTATCAACGCCGGTAAAGCCAAGCTGGAAGTTTCCGGTAACGTCACCCTGCAGACTATCGCTACCTATGCAGCAACCGGGGTCGATTACATTTCTGTCGGTGCACTGACCAAGCACACCCACGCCATGGATCTTTCCATGCGTTTTGTGTAAATAAAAAAGCCGTCTTCCCAAATCGGAAAGACGGCTTAAACTCTGTCCTGTTTTATCGGCGATAATCAGGAAAGAATAAACTTCTCAATCACATGTGCTACACCATCGTCTTCGTTGGTGTGCGTCACATAGTCAGCAATCGCCTTGATCTCGTCGAATGCATTACCCATGGCGACCGACAAGCCGGCATATTCCAGCATGTGCACATCATTACCCGCATCGCCCACGCAGATCACCTCTTCCGGTTTGATACCCAGATAGTCGGCCAGCATGGACACACCATTTCCCTTGTTACTGTTCTTGTTCAGAATTTCCAGGAAGAACGGCGCGCTGCGTACCACGGTGAAACGCTCATAATATTCTGCCGGGATCTGTTCAACACCCGGAGACAGAATTTCCGGCTCATCCACCATCATCACTTTCACAATCGGGTGATCGGCGGACAACTCGTTATAGTCAATCAATGTCAGCGAAATGCCGTTGATATCACGCTCATGCGCCGTGTAATGACTGACCTTCGGAGAAATCAGACCCAGCTCTGTAGAAAACGCATGCGTGTTCACACCAATCTGCTGGCTGATGGCATACACATCCTGCACATCTTTACCGCTGATCAGCTGACTGCAGATCGTTTCTCTGGTGCCGACATTCTTAATGACCGCCCCGTTATAACTCAGCGCATAATCCTCCGGCGTCGTCAGCTCCAGCTCTTCCAGATACCGCTCCAGCCCTTCCAGCGGACGGCCGGAAGCCAGCACCACTTTCACCCCTTGTTTCCGGGCTTCTTTAATCGCACTTTTCGTACGCTCAGAAATCGAACCATCACCACGCAGCAGCGTGCCATCCATATCAAGTGCAATCAGCTTATACATCATCATCACCGAGGTACTAAAGTTGTACTTATCTTACCGTATAAACCGGTTACATTCAGCGAAATTAGCGCGATCTTTAATCGAAAATGGATTAAACGGATTAATGTATAAATTGCCGGACTCATTTCTAACCAGATGCCAACTAGCTGCCAATCTGACCAATTAAACACCAGACATCGGATAAGAACAGGCTGAATATTCAAACAAAATATCCTTTTGTAATTTTTTCCGCTGACCTGCAGACAAATCCCGCGATTTTATTTAGGATCCGCATCTACCTTCCAATGTTCGGATGAAGGTAGCAGGAGAGGATGGTTCTACATCCACCGAAGAAGTGAATCTTTCAGGTGCCGCAAGGCGAGGACTGCTACTGGACGATACTCTGGAGAGACCCGTTAAATCGGGCGCCGAAGGAGCAAAACCCGTCAGGGTTGAAACTCTCAGGCAAAAGGACAGAGGGGATGGAATAGCATATCTGGTGATCCTCACCGGGTAGGTGTTCCTGTCTCCTCCTTTCACGAATGAACAGCTTCGTTTCAGGAGGATATTTAAAACTATGCTTCATTCATTTCTTACCGCCGTTGATGACTTTATCTGGGGCCCGCCACTGCTTGCGCTGCTGATGGGAACCGGCCTTTATCTCACCATCCGTTTAGGTCTGCTGCAGGTTATCCGTCTGCCATTAGCCCTGAAACTGGTATTTTTCCCGCAGAAACAGGATGGTAAAGAAGGCGATGTATCCAGCTTCGCAGCCTTGTGTACCGCCCTGTCGGCCACCATCGGTACCGGCAATATTGTCGGTGTGGCTACCGCAGTAAAACTGGGTGGTCCCGGCGCCATTTTCTGGATGTGGATCGCTGCCTTTCTGGGCATGGCGACAAAATACGCCGAAGGCCTGCTGGCTGTCCGCTACCGTCAGAAAGACGCGAACGGTCAGATGAGTGGCGGCCCGATGTACTATCTGGAAAAAGGCCTGGGCAGCAAATTTCTGGCGGGCGCATTCGCGTTGTTTGGTATTGGTGTTGCGCTGTTTGGTATCGGCACCTTCCCGCAGGTCAATGCCATTGCCGATGCCGCTCAACTCACCTTTAATGTACCCAAATGGGCAACTGGCCTGATCCTGGCTGTGCTGGTCGCGCTGATCACGGTGGGTGGCATTCAGTCCATCTCCCGCATTTCAACCAAAATCGTGCCATTCATGGCCCTGGTGTATATCACCTCCTGTCTGGGAGTGATGTATCTGCACGCGGAACAGTTGCCAGAAGTCATTAGTCAGATCCTGAATGCCGCCTTTACCTCGACTGCAGCAACCGGTGGTTTTGCCGGTGCCACTATGATGCTGGCATTGCAGGCGGGTGTGGCCCGCGGGGTGTTCTCTAACGAATCAGGTCTGGGTTCAGCGCCTATTGCTGCCGCTGCGGCAAAAACCAACTCCTGTGTGGAACAGGGTCTGGTCTGCATGACCGGCACCTTTTTCGATACCATTCTCATCTGCACCATGACCGGCATTACGCTGGTGCTGACCGGCGCATGGCAATCTGAAGTTGCCGGCACCGCCATGACCAACCTCGCGTTTACTCAGGGTATCGGCAGCCAGTTAGGCTTCTATCTGGTTAACATCGGTCTGTTGTTCTTTGCCTTTACCACCATCATTGGCTGGAACTACTACGGTGAACGGTGTACCGAATATCTGCTGGGCGTTAAAGCCATTAAAGGCTACCGGTGGGTCTTCGTCCTGCTGGTTGCTGCCGGTGCGACGCTGCATCTGGATCTGATCTGGATCATTGCCGACATCGTCAACGGCCTGATGGCAATTCCAAACCTGATTGGTCTGATTGGCTTGCGTCATGTCATTGCTGCCGAAACTTTTGCCTATTTCAGCGCGAAAGATATCGACACCGGAAGTGCCGAAACGGAAGCCACTATGTAATCCGTTAACCACCTTCAGGTAATTCTGGGGTGGTTAAAAAATGGCAACAAAAAAACCCGGCACAGATAGCCGGGTTTTTCATATACAGAAAAGATTAACCGTTTACAGCATCTTTTAATGCTTTGCCAGCAACAAAAGTTGGCACGTTAGAAGCTGCAATCGTGATTTCCTGACCGGTCTGAGGGTTACGACCAGTACGACTTGCCCGGTGATTTACCTTGAAAGTACCGAAGCCAACCAGTTGTACCGGATCGCCTTCTTTCAGGCTTTGAGTAATAGTTTCCAGAATCTGTTCCAGTGCCACTTTAGCCTGGGCTTTGCTCATGTCAGCCTTGGCTGCAATCGCATCAACAAGCTCAGTTTTGTTCATACGCAATCCTTATTATTTAAGCCGATCAAAAAAGCTGCCTCAATCTAGTCAAAATTCTGCTGACTGGCAAAAACTTTCTGTCGTATTTCCCAGGAAAACAGCACATTTTTAGCGGGAACTTCATGGCTGTCACAAAACATGCTGCCAGCCGCTTAAGCTTTATACCATCAGACAGCACTTTATCTGCCCGGTCGTTATTCCAGAGAAATCCCCAGATTCGATATACCACCCTGTTCGGCCATTTCCTTGATTTTCAGGATAACAGCGGCATCACGGGGTTGAGAGATCTCATCCAGCAGTGCAACCTGAAAAGCCATCTCGTCTTCTATCAGCGGTTCGGCGTACAACTCTTCAGCAGAAAGCTCCCGCCCCTGCTGCATCTCAATAAACCCAACCACGGTTCCCATGGATGTCTGACTGACATCGTAAGCTTCATCGCCCAGACGAAAAACCACCGAGTTATAGGCAGTCGCCAGCGCCACACAGGCATCCAGTGCCGGCCAGGCGCCATAACATTCCTCTTTTTGCGGTTCCGGCATGGCAGCTTCAACCTGCTCCAGTATTGCCGACAAATCTACCTGCATGCTTTTCTCAGTCAGATATTGCCACATGGTATCCAGCGAACTGCGAATTAGCCGGGTATCACCCCGTCCTGTACTTTCGGCATACAAGCAATAGTTAGGATACATTCTTTCACTTAACGCCAGCGCAAAGACTGTCTGTTGCCATGGCATCAGCTTACGCAATTTCTTATAGAACTTGTCACCAAACACGGTTGTCTCCTTCGAGTGAGAAGCGAATTGTAAGCCAGTATGCCACTAATGAAAAATTAACTGGCATCCAGATGACTATCCAGGAATATAAAGTCGAACAAAAAATAACCAAACACGTCCTATCTCCGCATTTCGTGACCTGTTTTATTGTCATTGTACTACCGTCCATGGTACAAATCGGGTTTTATGCCATCTAAGGCGGTGATATTTCCCGACCTGCATTCACGGATGGTATGACGTCCAATATTCAACAGAGCGAAGACAGAACAATGAAACGGATTTTCACACCGTTTACAGGTTTGGTGAATCGTGAGTTACCCATTCCCCGCCAGCACCTTTACGCCATCATTATGCTGGCATGTTTCTCTGTGGCCAGTATCACGCTGTTACCGCCTCCGGGTGAACTTCTTTCCGATGAGCCGATTCCGGTTTCAAACGAAGATCTCACTATGGATGCGGAACTGAGCAAGCAGGCTGCTGATACCGAATTCGTCAGTGTTCCGCATGATGCATTGCTGGATGACGATGACGGCATTCCAGATGAAGCTGTATCAACCGGTGAACTCCAGCTGATGGACTACACGGTCAAAGATGATGATAACCTGTCTTATATCTTCAACACGCTTAACCTTTCTGCTGTCACATTGCAGAAACTGCTGGAAGTCGACATTCAGAATTCGCTGGTACGTCTGAAGCCCGGTCAGAAAATCACCTTTTATCTGGATGACGCAAACGTTATCCAGAAACTGGATATCCCGCTGGATCTGGAAAAACACGTCATTTTTGAGCGTAAAAATGATACTTACCAGTCCCGTATCGAACAAAGTAGTGATACCGACGCAGACGACTCTAAACAGGAAAGCATCGCCGCACCTGATGCAACGAATACAAATACTAAAACTGACTCTCCGGCTGTAACAGCAGACAACAGTAAAGTCAGCAAAAAAGAAGCGGCCAGATTGGCAGCCGAAGAAAACAGCAAGAAAAAAGCTGCTGAAAAAGCGAAAGCGCAGGCTGCAGAGAAAAAAGAAGCGGCCCGCCCGGCAATTCGTCCTACCCGTGTACTGAGTGGTAAAATTGCAGGTACATTTGCTGCCAGCGCCCGGAATGCCGGACTCAGCGCCGCCCACGTGCATCAGGTGGCCCGTCTGTTTCAGGGACAGATCGATTTTCGTCGTGACCTGAAAAAAGGCGATACGTTCAAAGTACTGTTCGATCGTAATGCTATTGCAGGCAAAGCCGGCAGTGATGCGCGCGTGCTGGCAGTCATGATTACGACAAAAGGTAAAAACTATTCTGCGTTCCGTAACACAAAAGATAATCAGTTCTATGATGATGACGGCAGCAGTCTGAGCATGACAAAGAGCGGTAAGTTCATGCGTTACCCTATTCCGTCTTCAACCAGAGTCAGTTCCAATTTCAACCCGCACCGGGTTAATCCGGTAACGGGACGGGTGATGGCACATAACGGTACCGATTTCTCAGTCCGTGTGGGTACACCGGTGCAGGCAACAGGTGATGCAGTCGTAGTAAAAGCAACTCGTCATAAGGATATGGGGATCTATATCGTTCTGCGCCATAGTGGTCGCTACAGCTCTGTTTACATGCACCTGAGTAAATCCATGGTCAAACCGGGTCAAAAGGTGAAAATGGGGCAGGTAATCGGTTTATCAGGCAATACCGGCCGTTCAACCGGCCCGCACCTGCATTATGAATTCCATGTGAACAATCGTGCAGTGAATGCAATGCGTGTTGATTTACCGATGAATGAGCCTATGCAAACCAAGGCGAAGAAATCGCTGGTGGCTAAAATCAACGAATATAAGCGTTTGCTGAATGACAGCTAATCAATAGCTGACACTAAAAATGTTTAATCAAGACCGGCATGAATGCCGGTCTTGCTGTTTCAGGCCTGATGATAAGCGGCGGAAAAATGATGCACCGCATCGACAAACGTTTTTACCCGCGCCGGTTCAATATCCGGTGTGATACCATGCCCCAGATTAAACACATGACCTGAACCATGGCCATACTGCTGCAATATCTGCTGAACCTTGGCCGTGACCAGCGCATCGTCACCCTGCAAAACGGCCGGATCCATGTTGCCCTGCAATGCCACCTTATCACCGACCCGCTGTCTGGCCACAGCAATATCTGTTGTCCAGTCAAGACCCACCGCATCACAACCGGATGCCGCTATCGCCTCCAGCCATTGTCCACCACCTTTGGTAAACAGGGTGACCGGAATAATACGTCCTTCATACTGACGATGAATCCCCTGAATAATCTGTGTCATATACTGCAATGAAAAATCCTGATAGTCCTGATGAGATAACACACCACCCCAGGTATCAAAAATCATCACCGCATCAGCACCTGCTGCAATTTGTCCATTCAGATACTGAGTCACACTGGCTGCGAGTTTACCCAGCAAGCCATGCAACAGTGCAGGCTCCCGGTACATCATTTGTTTGATACGGCTGAATTGCTTGCTGCTGCCGCCTTCCACCATATAGGTTGCCAGCGTCCAGGGACTGCCGGAGAAACCAATCAAGGGAACACGCTGTGCCAGCGCTTTCTTTATTGTCCGGACCGCATCCATCACATAGCGCAGCTCGCCTTCCGGGTCCGGCAACGGTAGCGCATCAACATCCCGCTGATGCTGAATGGTTTTGGCAAATCTGGGGCCTTCCCCTGCTCCAAAACTCAACCCCAGTCCCATGGCATCCGGAATAGTCAGAATATCTGAGAACAAAATAGCGGCATCCAGATCAAAGCGCCGCAATGGTTGCAGAGTCACTTCACAGGCCAGTTCCGGTGTCTGGCATAACGTCATGAAATCACCCGCCTCCGCACGTAACTGTCGGTATTCCGGCAGATAACGTCCTGCCTGACGCATTAACCACACAGGCGTGCGATCTACAGGCTGACGCAACAACGCCCGCAGGTAACGATCATTTTCTATCTTAGTCATCTATCTGTTCTGGTTAGCCAATATTTGTTAATTCTAACATTCTGGGGGTTAACATGCTGCTAACAATCAGCAAACTGGCTAAAGCATAAACGAGATGCGATCTGAAAAGAGACATGCTTAACAGTTGTGGTATTCAGTGGTGGGTCATTTTAACCAAAGGCCGCACAATGAGATCAGAAGGGAAATGCGCTTTCTGAATAGCTAACCAAGGAGGCAACATGCTGGTTACTCTCGATAAAATCCGCCAACAGGTCGCAGGAAAACACCCGGTCATTGATGCCTGGCTGGATGTCCGTCGTAACTTGCTAGTCGAATATATGCAACTGGCCGGACTGATGCCTCCGTATCGAAAAACCTTGCCGACCAAAGAAGAGCTGTCTGATTTCTGTGATCGTCTGGTGGACTATGTTTCCGCCGGACACTTTGAAATTTATGAAATTTTGATTGCGGCATATGAAAAGGCCGAAGGACGGCATCTGACATTAACCAACCGTCTGATTGACCGCATCCAAGATACTACCGAATCAATTCTGGATTTCAATGAACGTTATGGTGATGGCTGTGATGATGAGATGCCGGAACTGGAAGCCGATCTGAGTCAGCTTGGGTTGACCCTGGAAGAACGGTTCAAGTTTGAAGACAAGCTGGTGCTGGTTCTGAATGTGCTGAGCGAGGAAGAACAAGCCGCAGCCGCTGAAACCCGGTAACAACAATCTGTACAGGGCGCCGCAAACAACGCCCTGTAAACTACTGTAGTCTGCTGGCTATCAGAGTAATTCTATCGCTTCCTGCAAACTGGTTACCGGCATTATTTTCATCCCGGCAATCTCGTGTTTGGGCATATTGGGTTTTGGAATAATCGCCTGCCGGAAACCATGCTTCGCGGCTTCCTGCAAACGTTCCTGACCTGATGGCACTGGTCTGATCTCGCCCGACAAGCCAACTTCACCAAAGATGATCAGATCCTTCGGGATCGGTTTGTCACGGAAACTCGACACCATTGCCGCAATCAGAGCCAGATCTGCACTGGTCTCCTCGACTTTCACGCCACCCACGACATTGATAAAGACATCCTGATCCGCCATCTGGATACCACCATGCCGGTGCATCACCGCCAGCAGCATCGCCAGCCGGTTATGCTCGGCGCCAACGGCCAGGCGGCGTGGATTCGTCAGTTGCGAATAATCCACCAGCGCCTGCAGTTCTACCAGTAGCGGTCGTGTACCCTCCCAGATCACCATCACCACCGAACCGGCACTCTCGGCTTCACCCCGGTTGAGGAATATTGCTGACGGGTTGCTGACCTCTTTCATCCCCTGCGAGGTCATGGCAAACACACCCAGTTCATTGATCGCGCCAAAGCGGTTCTTCTGACAACGCAGGGTACGAAAACGGGAGTCGGCATCCCCTTCCAGTAATACCGAACAATCGACACAGTGCTCCAGCACTTTCGGACCGGCTAATGTTCCGTCCTTGGTAACATGGCCGACCATGAAGATCGCCACCTGATGCTGTTTGGCGAAACGGGTGAGCTGAGCGGCACTCTCCCTGACCTGGGACACAGAACCCGGTGATGAACTGACATCGGCTACGTGCATGACCTGGATAGAATCAATGACCATCACAGCCGGTTTTTCCTGCAGTGCCAGATGACAAATCTGTTCCACACTCGTTTCAGAAAGCATGCGCAGTTTGTCATTGGGCAATCCCAGCCGGTGTGCCCGCATAGCCACCTGCTGTAACGACTCTTCCCCGGTGACATACAGCACGGGCATCCGTTCTGCCAGGGAACACATCGTCTGTAACAGCAGCGTACTTTTGCCGGCGCCCGGATGGCCACCGATCAGCATCGCGGAACCGGGCACAATCCCGCCCCCCAGCACCCGATCCAGCTCTTTATAGCCAGAACTGATACGCGGTAATTCCGCTAATGAGACTTCCGAAAGGGTCTGGACCTTACTGCTGAGTTCACCCGCATAGCCGCTCCGTTCGCCGCTCTTGCGAGTAATGGCAGAAGGGCCCAGCCGGATTTCTGTGATGGTATTCCATGCTTTACATTCAGAGCATTGCCCTTGCCAGCGGGAAAATTCGGCGCCACATTCATTACAGACATACGCCACCTTACTTTTGGCCATCACAGCTCCTCTTTCAAGAAATGGGCGATTAAATCAGGCTTGCGCAATCACATCGCCGGCCTGCAGCAGGCAGATAACGGCTTCCAGATTCATATGACGGATTGCAACCTGCGCCTGCTCACGCACCACAGGCTTGGCATGAAGCGCCACACCCAGTGCTGCGGCTTTCAGCATAGGCAGGTCATTGGCGCCATCACCAATGGCCACCGTCTGTTTGTCGGATACCTGATAACGTTCTTTCAGTTCCGCCAGCGTTTCGGCTTTGACTTTGGCATCGACGATGCGGCCGTTCACCTTACCGGTCAGACGATCACCATCGATATCCAGTACGTTGGATTCGATATGATCCAGCCCCAGATCACGCTGCAGGACACCGGCAAAATGGGTGAAACCTCCGGAAGCAATGGCCACTTTCCAGCCAGCCGCTTTCGCGGTGCTGACCAGATCCGTCAGTCCCGGCATCAGCGGAATATTTGCGGCAACCTGATCCAGAATGGAAATTGGCGCATCTTTCAACAGGGCGACACGATTACGCAGACTTTCCGAGAATTCCAGTTTGCCGTGCATCGCAGCGGCAGTGACTGCGGCGACCTGCTCACCGACACCGGCCAGACGGGCAATCTCATCAATACATTCGATCTGGATAGCGGTAGAATCCATATCCATCAGGATCAGACCACCAGCCTGCAAACGTGGCAGCTCGGCAACATGCGCACCGTCAATGGACCAATCCTGAACTTTCAGCCACTGCATCAGATCCGATGAGTGTGCAGAGGTACCCAGCACCACCGTCCAGACATCACCGACTGCAAAAGGCACAAAGCAGCAGGTTGCCATGCCCATGTCACGGATCTGTTTCAGGGTCGCGGCGACGTGCTCGGGCGCCAGTGATTGTCCCATCAGCACGACATAACCATCACATTCAGGCTTATCGACCGCCTCAGTTCCACGATCAGTAAATTGAAGCACCCCGGATGCGGGGAAATGAACGAGCCAGTCAGCAATTTGCTCAGGCAACGCGGAAATTGGCATGGTGATGAACTCCCTGTCAGTCAGAAAAAGCGGCCGACAGCGTAGCCGATCGCTTTTCCTTCAGGCAAGCGTTATCTCATCATCGCTCAGTTCAGCAGGACAGATTCCAGCGCAATCTTCATCATCTCATCGAACGTATTCTGACGCTCTTCTGCTGAAGTCTGCTCACCGGTCTTGATATGATCAGATACCGTGCAGATGGCCAGCGCTTTGGCACCATATTCCGCCGCAACGCCATAGATACCGGCCGCTTCCATTTCCACGCCCAGCACGCCGAATTTATCCATCACATCAAACATCTGCGGATCCGGGCTGTAAAACAGATCGGCAGAGAACAGATTACCGACCTTAACCGGGATCCCTAAGGTTTCGGCCGCCGCAACAGCATTGCGCAGCAGACCGAAATCGGCAATCGCAGCAAAATCATGATCTTTGAAACGCATACGATTCACTTTGGAATCGGTACACGCCCCCATCCCGATGATCACATCCCGCACTTTGACATCCGCCCGCACGGCACCGCAGGAGCCGATACGGATGATGTTTTTCACCCCATATTCGGTGATCAGCTCTTTGGTATAGATAGAACAGGACGGAATACCCATGCCATGCCCCATGACTGAAACACGGCGGCCTTTGTAAAACCCGGTATAACCGAACATGTTGCGCACATCGGTCACCAGTTCCGCATTTTCCAGATAAGTTTCAGCGATGTATTTCGCACGCAGCGGGTCACCCGGCATCAGTACCGTTTCCGCAAAGGCACCTTCTTTGGCATTAATGTGTGGAGTGGCCATCTTTATTCCTTCTGTTAATGATGTTCCGGCAGACAATTGCTGCCATATTCAAGCACCGGCAGGCCATGATAGGCCGCAATGGTTTGTCCGATATCGGCGAACGTGTTCCGCATGCCCAGATCCTGCGGCGGCACGGTATCACCGTAGAAAATAACTGGCACATGTTCGCGGGTATGATCGGTCCCGGTCCAGATTGGATCACAGCCATGATCAGCGGTCAGTACGACGCGATCACCAGGCCGCAGCAGTGCAAACAATTCCGGCAGGCGGGAATCAAAATATTCCAGCGCCGCGGCATAACCGGCCACGTCACGACGATGGCCGTACGATGAATCGAAGTCGACAAAGTTCGTGAAGATAATCGACTGATCCGGTGCCGTTTTTACCTGTAGCAGTGTCTTATCCCATAACTCTTCCAGACCAGTTGCCTTGTGCTGTTGGGTGATACCGCATCCGGCATAGATATCGGAGATTTTGCCAATCGAGATCACCTCACCGCCCGCGGCTTTCATCCGATCCAGTAAAGTCGGGATCGGCGGTTCAACCGCATAATCGTGGCGGTTACCGGTACGGCTGAACTGGCCGGCTTTGGCACCGATAAACGGACGGGCAATCACTCGGCCGATGTTATAAGGCGCCAGCAACTGACGCGCCAGTTTGCACAGATCATACAGTTTATCCAGGCCGTAGGTCTCTTCATGACAGGCAATCTGGAATACGGAATCTGCCGAAGTGTAGAAAATCGGCTTACCGGTTTGCATATGCTCTTCGCCGAGACGATCCAGGATCTCAGTACCGGAAGCGTGACAGTTACCGAGATAACCCGGCAAATTCCCCTGCGCTACCAGCGCATCCAGCAATTCCGGCGGAAAACTGTTCTGCTTATCCGTGAAATACCCCCAGTCAAACAGCACCGGCGCGCCGGCCATTTCCCAGTGTCCGGACGGGGTATCCTTACCGGACGACAGTTCTTTCGCATAACCGTACGCGGCAACAGGTGTGACCGAGGCATCCAGGCCTGCAGGGAACACACCACTGGCGTCAGCACAGGCATGCGCCAGTCCCAGCTGGGTTAGATTGGGTAATTGCAGTGGCCCCTGGCGGCCATTATTGGCCAGTCCGTCAGCACATGCCTGAGCAATATGTCCCAGGGTATTGGCACCTTCATCACCAAAACGGGCGGCATCGGCACTCGCCCCGATGCCCAGTGAATCCAGCATTAAAATAATGGTTCGTTTCATTTCTACCTCAAACATCCGCCAGGGTAATACGGCGATAAACCGATGGCGGCACTTCTGCTTTTGCCTCACCCACCTGAACAGCATTACGGATCACCGCCGCAGTTTGTTCAAATTGCGCTTCCGTCCGGGCATGAATGAACGCCAGCGGGCGCGCCTGATCCGCCTGTTCGCCTAACGAGATAACGTCAGTCAGACCGACCGCATAATCAATAGGCGCTGACGCACGCAACCGGCCGCCGCCCAACGCTACCACGGCCATCCCCAGCGCCCGGGTATCAATCCGGTTCACGATCCCGGTCGATGCCGCATAAACAGGACGGATAATTTCAGCCTGTTCCAGATGCGCATCGCAGTTCTCGACAAAATCAGCTGGGCCACCCAGTGCGGCAACCATCCGGGCAAAGGTTTCAGCCGCTTTGCCGTTATCCAGTACCTGCTGCAGTTTGGTTCTGGCCTCCTGCTCATTGGCAGCCAGCCCGCCGGAGAGCAGCATTTCGGTACACAGTGCCATCGTCACTTCATGTAACCGCGGATGACGATATGCACCGGTGAGATAGCGTACCGCTTCCCGAACTTCCACGGCATTACCGGCACTGCTCGCCAACACCTGATTCATGTCGGTGAGCAATGCCGTGGTTCGGCAACCAGCACCATTAGCGACAGCGACTATGCTTTTCGCCAGTTCTTCCGACTGCTCATAGGTCGGCATAAAGGCACCGGAGCCCACCTTGACATCCATGACCAGCGCTTCCAGCCCGGCCGCCAGTTTCTTCGATAAAATGGACGCGGTAATCAGCGGAATGGATTCGACTGTCGCAGTCACATCACGAGTGGCATAAAAGCGTTTGTCCGCCGGCGCCAGATCGGAGGTCTGCCCGATAATCGCCACCCCAACCTCTTTCACCACTTTCTTGAAAATCGCATTCAGCGGACTGGTCTGATAACCGGGGATCGCATCGAATTTATCCAGCGTACCACCGGTATGCCCCAGCCCCCGCCCGGAAATCATTGGCACATATCCACCACAGGCCGCAACCATCGGACCCAGCATCAGCGAGACCACATCCCCCACACCACCGGTGGAATGTTTGTCCAGCACCGGCCCCGGCAACTCCAGTTCATGCCAGTCCAGCACTGACCCGGAATCACGCATGGCGCAGGTCAGCGCGATCCGTTCCGGCATCGTCATGCCATTAAAGAACACCGCCATCGCCAGTGCGGCGATTTGACCTTCAGTGATCGTGTTCTGCGTGATGCCCTGAACAAAGAACTGAATTTCGCTGTCAGTCAGTACAAACCCATCGCGTTTTTTACGAATAATTTCTTGCGGAAGGAACATGGTGCCCCCTTGCTGGTAAACCAATTAATAGCCTGATGAAGCCGTTTGCGACTGATATCCCGACGTTTTCAGCAAATCAGCCAGCAGACTGGATGCGCCAAAGCGGAATGTTTTGGCAGAAATCCACTCCTCACCCAGTACCGAGGCCGCCAGGGATAAATATTCAGCCGCCTGCACCGTATTTTTCACACCACCCGCAGCTTTAAAACCGACGGACGGGTTCTTCTCTTTAATCACCTGTAGCATGATTTTCGCCGCTTCCGGCGTTGCATTAACCGGTACTTTGCCGGTGGATGTCTTGATGAAATCAGCACCGGCAGCAATGGCAATCTCGGACGCCGTACGGATCAACGCCGGTATTTTCAGCTCGCCACTTTCGATGATGACTTTCAGCAATGCCTGTTCACCACAAACGGCTTTGCAGGCTTTCACCAGCTCAAAACCAACCGTCGTGTTGCCTGCCATCAGCGCACGATACGGAAAAACAACATCCACCTCATCAGCACCATACGCTACCGCCGCCCGGGTTTCAGCTACGGCAATCTCAATATCATCGTTACCATGCGGGAAATTGGTGACCGTCGCCACCTTGATTTCCGGGGCGCCGATGTCGCGCAATGTTTTACGGGCAACAGGAACAAAACGGGGATACACACAGACAGCAGCCGTATTTCCGGCCCGCGTTTTTGCCTGCCGGCACAACGCAATCACAACCGCATCGGTGTCGTTATCATTCAGGGTGGTCAGATCCATCAGTTGCAGTGCCCGTTGCGCGGTTTGTTGTAAATCAGGCATCCGTATCTCCAAATCAATCACACCGGACAATGCCCGGTCAAAGAGTCAAGGTTGTGTATTAAATGATAGCGGCTTTGCCGCCAGGCATCGTACCTGGAGGTGATAGCGCAATAGCAGTGCATTGCGCAGAACGGTAAGAATATCGTGAAAAAGCAGAGATAAAAACTGAGATTAGCCAGAAAAACGGAACATTTTTTCAGAATTAAACTCGATTTGCCGGATTAACTCCTCCTGCGAGGTGTTCCGCAACAGTGATAATTCCTGCAACACTTCCGGCAGATAAGCAGGCTCATTACGCTCCCCCTGGCGACCGGATAACGGCATCGTCGGACCATCTGTTTCCAGCAGCAGACTCTCTGCCGGCAGTTTGGCAACCGCCTTGCGGGTTTTATCCGCCCGTTCATAGGTAATCACACCACCAATGCCGAGCATAAATCCCATTTCAATAAATTGTTCTGCCTGCTGACGGGATCCGGAAAAGGCATGCCAGACACCACCACGCGGCAAATCAAATTGTTTGACGATCCGCAGCAGTTCATTGAAGGCTTTACGGCAATGCAAAATCACCGGCAACTGATACTGACTGGCCAGTGCCAGTTGTTTTTCCAGCATGTCTATTTGCAACGACATCGGCACATCCACCGCACCATCCAGGCCACACTCCCCGATTGCCACCAGCCCGACTGGACACTGCTGTAAAAGACGTTCCAGCTCTGCAATGGCAGAATCATTTTCCTGCGCTAAAAACCACGGATGCAAACCGAACGCATAATAGAGACTGGGATATTGTTGATGCAGTACAGGTAATGCAAGCCAATAGGACGATCCAATGGCCGGGACAATCCAGCGGTTAACACCAGCCGCTTCACTGCGCGCCACGACCTGCGGCAGATCATCAGCATACTCCTGCAGATCAAGATGAATATGGGTGTCTGTCAGCATAATCCCAGCAATAAAAAAGGCCGTTGATACGGCCTTTATATGCTAATTAATCACGTTTTAGAAGCGCATTGAGGCTTTAACACCCACCTCAAAGGTCTCATTACCCGGTTCGTAATAACCAACATCCGAGAGATCCGATTTATCAATATTCCAGTAATCAATATACGGACCAACCGCTAAATCGTTAATGCGGTATAAGCTGGAAAATTTGATGCCATAGCCATTGTTCTGGGTATTTTCCGAACTGAATGAGCTATCTCCGGCAGAAATATCCGTATCCTGTTCACCCCGGATCAGATAATCGTACTCCAGTGTTGTTTCTAACTGAGACTGACTATCCAGCGCAGCCCGGTATATCAAACCAACGGGTAAATAGTAGTACTGACTGGTACGGTCGTAATCAAACGCCCCCGTTTCGTCATTACCACTCAGCTCGTTTCGTAAATGGCGGTAACCGAAGCCAATATAAGGCGCCAGGATACCCTCGGTGATAAAAAACTCTTTACCGAGCAACGGTCTGATTTCGTAATATAAATCGGAATTATCATCCAGATCTAATGAGTAACCGTTTGCTTCTGCCGAAGCATCAACCTGACCATAAGCCAGACGGCCATTTATTTTGAAAAACCAGTCGTTTTGCAACGCCATGGTGCTGGTGTAATCGACACCAATCTTGACGCCATCCAGTTCCGTACCGGTAAGCCGGTATTCATCATCAAGATTGACGTCAGATACTTCAAATTGATAGTAAGAGACACTGAGTCCCAGTTCCTGCCCTGTTTCAGTACGCAACGAATTCGCAGCAAAAACCGGGGAGGCACACAATACAGCTAACAGCGAGAGGGATGGTGCGAGCATTGTCTTCATGATACATCCTTACACAATAAGTAAAGAGGGGTAATATCAAGTGAGTTCTTATAAAAACAGCTCAGAGTTATCATTCATTTGAATCCACAAACAAACATCAGAATCATTTGAATAACTATAAAGATAGCAGCATTCGGACGATGCCCCCCGGAATCAGGGGGCAAAACTGCGAAATCAGGCAGGAATATTTAAAAGAAAGGGATCAATGCTCACGAGTCTTATGGAACTTCACATCCGGGTAACGTTCCATCGTCAGATTGAGGTTCACCATGGTCGGCGCAACATACGCCAGGTTATCACCGCCATCCAGTGCTAGGTTGAGTGCACACTTACGCTGGAATTCATCGAATTTCTTCGCATCGTCACAGGTAACCCAGCGCGCAGTCGAGACGTTGATGGTCTCGTAGATCGCCTCCACGTTGTATTCTGATTTCAGACGCGATACCACCACGTCAAACTGCAGCACACCGACCGCACCCACGATCAGATCGTTGTTTTCGATCGGACGGAACACCTGCACGGCCCCTTCTTCAGACAGCTGAACCAGCCCTTTCAGCAACTGTTTCTGCTTGAGCGGATCCTTCAGGCGGATACGGCGGAACAGTTCCGGCGCAAAGTTAGGAATACCGCTGAAATGCAGATCTTCACCCTGGGTGAAAGTATCCCCGATCTGAATGGTACCGTGGTTATGCAGACCGATAATATCGCCCGGATAGGCCTCTTCCGCCTGCTCACGATCGCCGGCCATGAAGGTCACCGCATCGGAGATATTCACATCCTTGCCAAGACGCACATGACGCATCTTCATGCCTTTTTCGTACTTACCGGAAACAACGCGCATGAAGGCGATACGGTCACGGTGTTTCGGATCCATGTTCGCCTGAATTTTAAAGACGAAACCGGCGAATTTCTCTTCGCTGGCTTCCACCATACGGGTATCGGTTTTGCGTGCCATTGGCGCCGGTGCCCATTCGGTCAGGCCATCCAGCATATGATCCACACCGAAGTTACCCAGCGCAGTACCGAAGAAGACCGGCGTCATTTCCCCTTTCAGGAATTCTTCCAGATCAAATTCGTGGGATGCGCCCTGTACCAACTCCAGCTCGTCACGCAGTTGCGCCGCCAGATCATCACCGACCGCCGCATCCAATTCCGGGTTGTTCAGCCCTTTAACGATGCGCACTTCCTGAATGGTGTGTCCCTGACCAGACTGATACAGATAGGTCTCATCTTTTGCCAGATGGTAAACCCCTTTGAAAAGCTTGCCACAGCCAATTGGCCAGGTGATCGGCGCACATTTGATTTTCAGTTCGTTCTCGACTTCATCCAGCAGCTCCATCGGATCGCGGATATCACGGTCAAGTTTGTTCATGAAAGTCAGGATCGGCGTATCACGCAGACGGGTTACTTCCATCAGTTTACGGGTACGATCCTCAACCCCTTTTGCCGCATCGATCACCATCAGGCAGCAGTCGACCGCCGTCAGTGTACGATAGGTATCTTCCGAGAAGTCTTCGTGACCCGGGGTATCCAGCAGGTTGACCAGACTGTCGCGATAAGGGAACTGCATCACGGAGGTGGTGATAGAAATACCACGCTGTTTTTCCATCTCCATCCAGTCAGATTTCGCATGCTGACCAGAGCCGCCACGGCCTTTTACCGTACCGGCAGTCTGAATCGCACGTCCGAATAACAGAACTTTTTCAGTAATGGTTGTTTTACCCGCATCCGGGTGTGAAATGATCGCGAAAGTACGGCGTTTACCCACTTCCTGAAGAAAATCTGGCATTTTCTGTCTCTGACTGGCTGGTTATACATCAAAACTGGGGGCGGATTATAAACCGTGTCGCTGATTTTTCCCATGATTGATGAACAACAGAAAAAAGCAGGCGACCTGCGCCTGCAAAGGTGGAATTACAGAAAACCGCTTCAGGCCGCCACCGGGTTGTAACGTCCGGGTTTGTGGTTGGTCGCCAGCACCACATTGACGATGATGGCGGCAAATACCGACAGGGATAACACCGACCAGGAGGTCACCAGCGCAGAGGAAAGCACGATGGTGCAATCCAGCCCCATCTGGACTTTACCCGCGTTCAACCCGTAACGCTCCTGCAACCATAGGCACAGAATGTTAAAACCGCCCAGGCTGGCACGGTGACGAAACAGGATCAGCAAGCCAATACCGATCAGTACGCTGCCCATCATTGCCGCATACAGCGGACGGATCTGGTTTAGCTGCAGCCATTGATGCAGGTGATCACCAAGGAAAGAGACAGCAGAGACGGCCACCAGCGTCTTGGCCACAAACAGGCCACCCAGACGCTTCCAGGCCAGCCAGTAAAAAGGCACGTTCAGCAGGAAAAACAGCTGTCCAAAACTCAGCGGCAATACCTTGTGCAGCAACAGCGCCAATCCGGCAGTTCCGCCGACAACCAGACCAGGCTGGTTAAAAAAGACAATTCCCAGAGAAATCAGACCGGTTGCCGTCAGCATGGCCAATACATCTTCGATCCAATTGTGTTGAACAGGCATCTCATTTCCATCAGGTAAACATAACCGCCGCCATGCTACCAAGATCACAGTTTTTACCCACCTTTTGCCGCTCAGAGCCAGAGCGCAGAGATGTAAACTTCCGAGGACAACAAACTCACCATAACGGTGCAAATTGCAGGCAGGTTATACAAGAAGAGAAAAAGTGGAGAGAATCAGAGAAAAGCAATTGATAATAGTTATCATTTGCAATATGATTATCTACATCGTTATGTTGAGCAATACTCTGTAGACCCACCCTTTTTCCTCCTCTGAAGGGTGACATTTTCGAGGCTGGCTAATCACCAGCCTCTTTTTTATCTGTCAGGAACGTCGTTGTCTTACGGCTTCAAACAGACAGATCCCGGTCGCGACTGATACGTTCAGACTGGAAACGGTGCCCGCCATCGGAATACTGATCAGCTCATCACAGTGCTCACGGGTCAGACGCCGCATGCCGTCGCCTTCTGCGCCCATCACCAGTGCCAGCGGACCGGTCAGTTTCGCCGCAAACACATCGTGCGTGGCTTCGCCGGCAGTGCCGACCACCCAGACACCGCGCTCTTTCAGCTCACGCAGAGTACGGGCGAGGTTTGTCACCTGAATAAACGGAACACTCTCCGCAGCACCACAGGCCACTTTACGCGCCGTACCGGTCAGACTGACCGATTTGTCCCGCGGCACAATCAGCGCATGCACGCCCGCCGCATCGGCAGTACGCAGACAGGCGCCCAGATTATGCGGATCGGTCACTCCATCCAATACCAGAAAAAAGGGTGTCTGCTCTTTCTCCAGAATCTTGTCCAGATCAGACTCATCCAGTTTACGGCCTTCACGCACACGAGCGATGATCCCCTGATGAATGGCCCCTTCGGCTTTGTCATCCAGTGTCTTGCGCTGCACATACTGAATGCTGACGCCATACTGCTGCAGAATGGCCAACAGCGGTTGCAGACGATCATCATCTCGTCCTTTCAGTACCCATGCTTCCAGAAAACGTTCCGGAGCAACCTCCAGCAACGCTTTTACCGCATGGATCCCGTAAATTAATTCGCTACTCATTTCTTCGCTTTTCCCTGACGTTTTTTACGATCGCTTTTCTTGGCAGATCGCGAACGCTCAATTTTATCACTGGCACCAGTACGATGTTTGCCTTTTTGCTTACGCTCTTTACCTGCCGGCGCTGATGCCTTTTCCTGATCAGCAGAAGCTTTACGCTGTTTACTGCGTTCGCGCTTATCCTGAATATCACTGAGCAGTTTCTGTTTTTTCTTCGCATCCTTACCGGTAAACACCAGTGGTTCTTCCACCAGCATCAGATCGATCTTGCGATCATCCAGATTGACACCCACTACCCTGACTTTCACCTTATCACCCAGACGATAAACGCGACGGAAATTTTCACCGATCAGAGTCTGCCGGGAAGGATCAAACTGGTAGTAGTCATTGGTCAGTGTGGAAACATGCACCAGCCCGTCGATGTTCAAATCGGCCAGACGAATAAAACAGCCGAATGACGTCACATTAGAGATCACGCCATCGAATTCAGATCCAACATGATCCTGCATGTATTCACATTTCAACCAGTCCGCCACATCCCGGGTCGCATCGTCTGCTCGTCGTTCGGTCATCGAACACTGCAGACCCATCGGGGAGATTTCATCATAGTTGTAATGATAACCACCGCCTGGCGTCCATTTATTTTTTGGATTTCCTTCCTGACGCGCCAGCTCATATTTGATGGCACGGTGCAGTAACAGATCCGGATAACGACGGATAGGCGATGTGAAATGCGCATAGGATTTCAGCGCCAGACCAAAGTGCCCGATATTGTCTGCACTGTATTGCGCCTGCTGCATGGAACGCAGCAGCATGGTATTGATCAGCTCCACATCCGGACGATCCTGAACCTGTGCGGCCAGGACAGCATAATCCATTGGCTCCGGTTCTTCCCCGCCTTTCAGCTCCAGACCCAATTCGGCCAGGAACTGGCGGAAAGTCTCCAGCTTCAGCTCGCCCGGACGATCATGCACACGGAACAGCGTTTCCGCTTCCTGTTTCTCAATAAACTTAGCGGCCGCCACGTTTGCCTGAATCATGCACTCTTCAATCAGTTTGTGCGCATCATTACGGATCAGCGGCACAATACGTTCGATTTTGCGCTGTGCGTTGAAAATAAAACGGGTTTCATCACTCTCGAATTCCACCGCACCACGCTGGTGACGTGCCGTTCTCAGCGCATGATACAGTTTGTGCAGCTCTTCAATGTGCGGCACCAGCTCGGCGTATTGTTCCCGTAATTTCAGATCGCCATCCAGGATTGCCGCCACCTTGGTATAGGTCAGACGGGCATGGGAATTCATGACGGCTTCATAGAATTTATAGCCGGATAAACGCCCGGCTTCGGAGATGGTCATTTCGCAGACCATACAAAGACGATCTACCTGCGGGTTCAGCGAGCACAAACCGTTAGAGAGCACTTCCGGCAACATCGGTACCACAAACTCAGGGAAATACACCGAGTTACCGCGGTTATACGCCTCATGGTCCAATGCGGCACCGGGACGCACATAATAAGAAACATCCGCAATAGCGACCCACAAGCGCCAGCCACCACTGCGTTTACGTTCACAGAATACGGCATCATCAAAATCGCGGGCATCTTCGCCATCAATGGTCACCAGCGGTAATTCGCGTAGATCGACTCGTCCGACCTTTGCTTCCTCAGGTACCTCTTCTGTCAGCGACTTGATCTGGTTAAGGACTTCCTGTGGCCATTCATGCGGTATCCCGAATTTGCGGATCGCAATATCGATCTCCATACCGGGATCCATATTGTCACCCAGTACTTCCAGGATCTGTCCCATTGCATTCAGGCGGCCGGTCGGGCGTTGTGTCACCCGCACCACCACGATCTGGCTCTGGCGCGCACCCAGCGTTGCATCAGGCGGTACCAGGATATCCTGGATAATACGGTTATCATCCGGCACCACAAAACCAACACCGTTTTCGACAAAGTAACGACCAACCAGATCCATATCCCGCGACTGCAGCAAACGTACCAGACGCGCTTCCTGCCGGCCTTTGGCATCCGTTTTGGTAGGCTGGACCAGTACATAATCACCATGCATCAGGCTGGCCATATCCCATTGATTCAGGAACAGGTCAGAACCGCCACTATCCGGGCGCAGGAAACCATATCCATCTTTATGGCCGATGACATAGCCTTTGATCAGATTCAGTTTATCCGGCAGCGCATAAGTCCGCCCACGGGTAAACACCAACTGTCCATCCCGCTCCATCGCGCGCAAGCGACGGCGCAGCCCTTCCAGCAGCTCCTCATCTGTCAGCATCAGTGTCTTTTCGATTTCATCGCGGGACATCGGACGGCCATTTTTTTCAATCAATGCCAGAATGAGTTCACGACTCGCGATAGGTTTTTCGTATTTTTCAGCTTCGCGTGCGGCGAAAGGATCTTTAGGGGACATAGAAGGCCTGCCATTGGCAATAAATAAAGTCTCAATGAGTATAGCGAAATCAATCACTTTTTGTCAGAACGACGCCATACTGAGTAGTAGCGGCATCATCCTGACGCTACGGTTTAAAAATTCTGCAGTTGCTGCTGACACAACTCGGCCAGACGCTGGTAACGGGCTTTAAGCGGCGAACCCGGGCGATAAATCAGGCCGATGGTTCTTTTGGGCTCAGGATCATGACAAGGCAGATAACACACCCCATCACGTATTCTTTCCTGCGGAACCGCCAGTTCAGGGATCAGTGTAATGCCGGCACCAGCCGCGACCATGTTGCGTAATGTTTCCAGACTGGTTGCCCGGAAATGAGTGTCTTCCCGTGCTCCGGCAGCAAAACAAAAGCCCAGCGCTTGCTCACGTAAACAATGACCGTCCTCGAGCATCAGCAGCTGTTGCCCGGACAGTTCAGTCATCGCAACCTGCTCACGCTGCGCCCATACATGATCGGCAGCGATAGCAAGATACATCCCCTCATCAAATACCGGTATTTCAATGAATGATGCCGTTTCTTTGACCAGGGCCAGCAAAGCGCAGTCCAGTTCACCATTTTCCAGCTGAGCCACAATCTGGTGAGTCTGAGCTTCGTGCAGATAGATTTCCAGTTCCGGAAACTCATGACGAATCGCCGGAATAATATGCGGTAACAAATAAGGACCCACGGTAGGAATCAGGCCAATATGTAATGGTCCGGCCATCTCTTCCGTGTGTTGCTGCGCCATTTCCTTCAGCAGACGGGCCTCTTCCAGGACACGTCTGGCCTGAGCGACCAATTGCAATCCTGACGCGGTAAACAACACCTTGCGGCTGGTTCGCTCCAGCAGAACGACACCTAATTCATCTTCCAATTTACGGATTTGTCCGCTTAACGTCGGCTGACTGACATAACAGGCTTCAGCCGCCAACCGAAAATGCTGGTGTTCAGCCAAAGCAACCAGATATTCCAGATCGCGTAGATTCATTGTGCATTCCGATAGATTTTAACTATCAAAAGAATAACAAGTAGTGGCTATAGCTATCAATAAGCTATCCATATTATCACCTTAGACGGTCTATACTTGCTGAACAACTTTTTAACGTTCATTTAATCTTCCGGTATTAGTCTGTGTCCGATAGCCGATACTGTTTCCAAGGAATCCGAGATGAAAAAAAGTCTAACGTTACTGTCATCTGTATTGCTGACCTCCGCGGTATTGATTGCGCCGGCATTTGCCGCGGTTGATGTCGAAGATGCCATGAAAGATATGAGCAAAAGTTATCGTCTGGTCATGAATGCCGACGATGCGGCCAGTCTGAAAAAAGATTTGGCCACATTCCGTGCCGCAGCGGTTGAGGCGCAGTCAGGTATACCAGATAAAATGAAAAAACAGCCTGCAGACAGCACTGAGCGTAAAATTTACGCAGAAGGGATACAGAAACTGATTAATCAGGTAGATGTTGTCAGCAAACTGGCTGATGAAGGTAAAGTGCCAGAAGCAAAAGCTGAAGCAGCCAAACTGAAAGAACTCATGAAAGAATATCACTCAAAGCTTGGAGTATAATCTTGATAAAACCAAAAAAGCCGTTGTTTTACAACGGCTTTTATATCTGACAGAGACGGATATTATCGATTAATATAACTCAGGAAATCCGTTTCCAGTTGTCCGTTAGAAACACAAACCGGGGTAACAGAAGGCGCTGCGACTTTTTCGCCATTACCTTCAAGATAAGAAACGGTAGTTGTGCCTTTCAGATTAATAGACGCAACAGATTTATCGGCATTCTGCGTGATCATGAGATTAATCTTAACGGCTGGTTGTTCGATACTGACGCGGGAACCGCCCTTACCACAATCCAGATATTTTAAGCCGTCAACATAACTTTCCTGAGAAGCTGACAATACTCCGCCCGTGACTTCACCCTGACCTTCAAAGCCTTTCTCAGCCAGCCAGCGTTGAGCGCGTCCCCACAATAAATCATATGGGACATTAACTTCAGTACTGGTTTGTACAGGTACAGCCGTCGGCGGTGTATAGCGATATTGCTCGGATACCCCACTGGAACCTGAACAACCTGCTAACAGCAGAACCATGGAGACACCAATACAACCAAGCGTTTTGTTCATAAATATACCCTAATTAACCATTATCTGTTGCTGCCAGAAACGAAGGTATTGTCTAACAAGGTACATTATTTGGCTAGTTTTATTTGGACAATTACTATTAGCGATTCAACAACATACCAGTTTCTAACTCTCGTTCTCTCTGGCATTCAGCTAAATATATTGCTCCAAGCACAGAAGGTTTTTGATGATATTGATCTATCGCTCTTTCAACCATCAATGTTAACGTCTGCTGTGTTTTCGCCATACGAAATCTTCGTAACCACATATCTTTTGATTCCAGATCCTGCGGTTCGGTTATATCTTCTTGTTTTTTAGATACCATATATTGTCTTAAAGTAGTTATATAATGAAGCCGGACTATATATTTTAATAATCCGGCCGGAATAATTAACGTTTACTTACAAAACCAATTGCATCAAATACTCGACGCATTGTTTCATCCGCCCGCACCTGCGCTTTTTCAGCACCCTGCTGCAGAATCGCCAGCAAAACCGGCTCATCAGAACGGAACTCCTGATAACGCTGCTGAATAGGTTCCAGCAGTGCAACAACAGCCTCTGCAGCCTCGGTTTTCAAATGACCGTACATCTTTCCTTCAAAGTGTGCTTCCAGTTCGGCAATAGACCGGCCGGTCGCACCATGCATCAGGCTCAGCAAGTTACTGACCCCAGCCTTATTTTCAATATCAAACCGGACAACTGGCGGATCTTCGGAATCAGTGACTGCTTTTTTCAGTTTCTTGGTAATAGATTTAGGATCTTCCAATAAACCAATCACATTGTTCTGATTATCATCCGATTTCGACATTTTCTTCGTCGGATCCTGCAGGCTCATTACTTTCGCACCCTGAGGCGGAATAAATGGTTCAGGCGTAGTAAATACATTGCCGTAAATGGAATTAAAACGGTATGCGATATCACGGGTTAATTCAAGATGCTGTTTTTGATCCTGACCAACCGGAACCTGATTCGCCTGATATAACAAAATATCAGCCGCCATTAATACCGGATAATCAAATAAACCTACGCTGACATTATTTTCATAACGTTGTGACTTATCTTTAAACTGCGTCATACGGGATAATTCACCCATTTGAGTATAGCAATTTAATATCCAGCCTAATTCGGCATGCTGCGGCACATGCGACTGCATAAATACAGTGCTTTTTGCCGGGTCAATCCCAACCGCCAGGTATAAAGCAGCGGTATCCAGACAGGCTTTACGTAAAACCTGTGGATCCTGACGTACAGTAATGGCATGTAAATCCACTATACAATACAGACAATCATAATCATCCTGCATCTGAACCCATTGACGCAGTGCACCCATGTAGTTACCAATGGTCAACTGTCCTGAAGGCTGAGCTCCGCTCAATACGATTGGTTTTGCCATTTCAATTCCTTACTTCAGCGCTAAGCAACGACGCTAATTCATCAAAGCGATGTAACACCCAGTCTGGCTGACTGGCTTCTATTGGTTCACCATGGTTATACCCATAACTTAAACCAACAACAGGCATACCTGCCGCGCGAGCAGCCTGAATATCATTTTTAGAATCACCAACCATCAGCGTCTCGGCAGGTGTTACACGAAATTTTTCACATAAATAATGCAGAGGCATCGGATCCGGTTTTTTAACCGGTAAACATCCGCCCCCTAAGGTATAGGCAAAGAAGTGAGCTATTCCGGCTGACTGCAACAACGGTTGCACAAACTCATCGGGCTTATTGGTTACCACCGCCATCGTGTAACCCGCCTGACCGAGTACAGATAGCGTTTCCGGAACCGCAGGGTAAAGGGAGTAATCCTTATCAATACCCGTCTGGTAATGTTGATCAAAATCAGCCTTTACCTGCCGGAACAATACTTCATCCACTTCATTGAAGTGATACTGGCGCGACATTGCCCGTTTCAGCAGAATATCAGCACCATTACCAATCCACTCCCTGACCTGTTCAATAGTAACAGCCGGTAATTGATTGTCTTTTAATGCGGCCTGAACTGCCAGATACAGTTGTGGCACGCTGTCAATCAACGTGCCATCAAGATCAAACAGAATAACTTTTATATCTTTTAAATCAGACATTTGCAGAGTCCAATTCCTGGCGCAGCTGAGCAATAACTGCAGCATAATCAGGCTGATCAAAAATCGCAGAACCCGCAACAAACATATCCGCACCGGCTTCAGCAATCTGACGGATATTATCCGCTTTCACACCGCCATCGACTTCCAGACGGATATCCCGTCCACTTTCCTGGATACGCTGACGCACCTGACGTAATTTATCCAGTGTAGCCGGGATAAAGCTCTGACCACCGAACCCTGGGTTAACTGACATCAGCAGAATAATATCCAGTTTATCCATGACATGATCCAGATAATGTAATGACGTCGCCGGATTCAGTACCAGACCAGCCTGGCACCCATGATCCTTGATCAGTTGCAAAGTACGATCGATGTGGTCAGAAGCTTCCGGATGAAAAGTAATGATGGATGCCCCTGCTTTGGCAAAATCCGGAATAATGCGATCCACAGGCTTGACCATCAAATGAACGTCAATTGGTGCTGTAACACCATAATTCCGTAATGCCTTACATACCATCGGACCTATTGTCAGATTCGGAACATAATGGTTATCCATCACGTCAAAATGAACAACATCAGCACCCGCTGCCAGCACATTGGCAACATCTTCACCTAAACGGGCAAAGTCTGCAGAAAGAATTGAAGGAGCAATCAGATATGGTTTCATATTCATTGGTCTTTAAGGTTATCCAGCCTTTCTGGCCAGTCGGTGTGGTTCATAACGGGCAATTAATTCAGCAACCCGCTGCCGGGAATGTCCTGCCCGGCTAATGGTTCGTTTTACCTGTAACTCATGTAACGAAGCATGTTTATACAAGTCGTATGTCAGATCAGTGGCATGATTACTGATCAATACCGGAATCCGTTTTTCTGAAGCTGCCTGCCAGGCCAGTTCCGCCAGGTGACGCTGTTCATTTTCACTGAACCCCTTGGCCGCATAGCTGGTAAAGCTGGCGCTTGCTGATAATGGCACATATGGCGGATCACAATAAACCACATGATCCTGCTCCAGCATGGCAAACGTTTCCATAAAAGGCTGACAGACAAACGTTGCTTTTTGCGCTTTTTCGGCAAAAAACCATAACTCTGACTCAGGGAAATAGGGCTTCTTATAACGGCCAAAAGGCACATTAAACCCGCCTTTCCGGTTATAGCGGCACAAACCGTTATAACCATGCCGGTTCAGATACAGAAACAAGGCTGCCCGCCACTGTGTCTCGGTTGTACTGTTAAATTCATCTCGCAGCTGAAAGTAACGCTCACGCTGATTATTTTTTTCATTAAATAAGCTTTTGGCTACACGAATAAAAGCATCAGGTTCAGACTTCAGCAAATTATACAGTGCGATCAAATCCGGATTGATATCAGCAAGCAGGTAAGCCTCATAATCCGTATTCAGAAATACAGATCCCGCACCGACAAAAGGCTCAACCAATACCTTACCTTGCGGCAAATATTGTGCGATCGACTCGATCAGGCCGTATTTTCCACCAGCCCATTTTAAAAAAGCCCGCTGTTTTTTCATGACACAGCAAAGCTCCATGCAGGAACATGCTGTGTCCGTATAAAACTAAAGCAGAATATAGAGTTATATTTTCGCGTCATTCAGCTTCTGCTCTGATTATTTACTTTGCTCTTTATTGATCTGAGCATAAGACTTAGGCCATGGTTTCGAACTTTGTAATGCTGCCGGTAATCCGGTCACAGCGGCTTTAGCTGCCGTCGCCGAACTGTATTGTCCATAAACCAGAACATACATACCATTGGATTGATTTTTATAGATTTGTGTTTTTGCCTGTACACCGTTGCTGGCTGCCAGCTGTCTGAGTGCAGCAGGGTTGCCACTCGCAGCCAGTTGCAAAGCATAACTGCCCGCTGGCGCAACCGTTGTTTTACGTTTAGGCTGCGTTGTCTTTTTAGCTACAGTGGCCGTCGTTTTTACTTTTTTCCGTTCGGCGGTTGTTTTCGGCTTAGGCTGAACTGTTTTTTTTGCCGGGGCTATTTGAGTGTTTGCCGGTTCGTTTTGTACTGCTGATGAACTTTTGGTTTTAATATCGTTCACAACGGGTTGCAGCTGATCCAGTGATGTCACGGCAGAAGATGCCTGAGGGGCTTGCGCCGGATTTTCCTCAGCCACAACGCCCGTGATCGGTTGATTGGCTGTCATCTGATTTACAACCTGATCACTGATCACGACCCGACGTTTGTCACCATCATCGGCCGGCTGTTCCGCATCAATACCCGTTGTTACGGCACCGGAAACAATCCCATCCTGAACAACTGCGGCCGGTAAAGCACCGGAAACAGGAACAACACCATCTGCGGCTGACGTTGCCGGAGCCAACGCTACAGCCTGACGCTCCGGTTGATTGACAGGTTCTTTTTCTGACTGAGAGGGAATCATCCAGCTGAGCAACAAAACAATACCTGCCAGAACAGCTACCGCAGCTACGACTTTATTAACCGGTAAATCATTTATTCCGAATGAAGATAATGACTTTTTATCCATAACAGCCTCCGCAATTGCAACTACCTCACCAGGCGTTCCCTGGCTATGAGCCAGACGAGCCAGGGCCACTTTACCCTGTGCTGCGGAGACATCTCCGTCCTGAAGGCAGTTCACCAACAGTATTTTTTGTTCCCTGAGAGTCAGCGGTTCAACTTTAATTTCCAGAGCCTTCTGATCTCTGCCTTTCAGATGTTGCGCCAGATGCCCGGAAAATTCACTGCCTGCGATCAGTAAGACACTAATTTTGTGGAGTGGATACAATTCGTCAACATAAGCAAGCCATTGCCATAGTTCAAGCAACCACTCAGGTGACTGACAGTCTGCATTATCAATAACAAGTAACCGGGGAACAGACAGATCCGGAATAAGCCTGATCAAGGCCTCATCAAGAGGCTCGTCAGGATCAACTCCAGCGCCCGGGACCAATTGTAATTCAATATGCTCTCTGACACCGGAAAGTTCCATTTCCGGAGTCAATGAGACATAACTAACATCGCAACTGGTTTCCAGTTCATTCATCAGCAGCTGAACGACAGAAGTCCGCCCGGAACCTTGAGAACCAGATAAAAAGATAAATGAAGAAGAAAACCCAATCAGCTGTTTTAAACGAAACACCAATTGGGTTTGAGTCGGTAGTAATAAATATTCGATTGATGTCACATTCAGTGTGTCGCATCAATAACTGAACGAAGCACGGTCTGCTCCACATCAGTAAATAAATCCGCACGACCAATAGCCAGAGGCAGTACCAGTCGCAATTTTCCGGCCTTCGCTTTTTTATCGCGCAACATGTGATGAATATAATCATCGTATGTCATATCTGCAGGAGCAGTAACAGGAAGGTTTGCCGCTTTCAGCAATGCTTTTATCCGCAAAACGTCTGCTTCAGACAGCAAGCCTAAACGCAGTGATGTTTCAGCAGCCTGGACAGTACCGGCAGCAACAGCTTCGCCATGCAGCCAGTTACCATACCCTTGTTCGGCCTCAATAGCATGACCAAAGGTATGACCAAGATTCAGCAATGCTCTGACACCATTTTCTGTTTCATCCTGAGCGACGACATCAGCTTTGATGGCGCAACAGCGAAGAATAATTTTAGATAATGCATCAGACGACAAAGCGTGGATCTCGTCCATATGCTGCTCCAGCCAACTGAAGAAATCAGCATCCCAGATGACACCATACTTGATCACTTCAGCCATACCGGCTGCAAGCTCCCGCGACGGTAATGTACGCAGGCAATCAATATCAATGATAACGGCTTTGGGCTGATAAAACGCCCCGATCATGTTCTTACCGAGAGGATGGTTAACTGCCGTTTTGCCACCCACAGATGAATCGACCTGAGATAACAGCGTCGTTGGCACCTGAATAAACGGCACACCCCGTTGATAGCAAGCAGCAGCAAAACCGACCAGATCACCAATCACGCCACCACCCAAGGCAATCAGAGTCGTATCACGACCATGCGTTCCTTTCAGTAAAGCTGACATAATCAGTTCAAATGAAGCGAGTGTTTTATGCACTTCACCATCTGGCAGAATCAATGTATCAACCTGATAACCAGCCAACGTATTGCAAAGCACATCCAGATATAATGGAGCAATAGTCTCATTAGTCACTATCATGACTCGTTGCCCGGCAATATGCGGAGCAAACAATGCCGAAGATGTCAGCAGACCGGCACCAACATATATTGGATAACTACGTTCGGCCAAATTTACTGTCAACGTCTCCACTACTGCCTCCATTAATATCTTTTGGTTTAGAGCCCTAATTGCTCAACAATCTGTGTAGCAACCTGTTTGGCCGTCAATTCATCAGTACGGACAACATAATCTGCAATTTCACGATACAGAGGCTCGCGCTCTTCAGCCAGACGCATCAGCACTTCACGCGGAGGTTCTTCAGTTTGCAACAACGGACGGCGTTTATCGCGCTGCGTTCTGGCTAGTTGTTTTTCAATCGGTGTTTCCAGATAAACAACTATACCCCGAGCTGACAGCCGGTTTCTGGTCAAAGAACTCTTGATAGCACCGCCGCCGGTCGCAAGAACAATACCCTGCAATTCACTCAGGTCACTAATTACCTGTTCTTCCCGTTTACGGAAACCCTCTTCGCCTTCAACATCAAAAACCCACGCTATATCTGCGCCGGTGCGACGTTCTATCTCCTGATCCGAGTCATAGAGATCCATATGCAACATTTCCGACAAATACTTGCCGATGGTGCTTTTACCTGCCCCCATAGGGCCAATCAGAAAAATATTGCGTTTTTCAGCCATTTTGTCTGTCTATTTTTTTACCCAAATAACGAATGCCCGTTACATTTAACGGGAACCAAGAGAACAGTACCTTACGCTAGAAACTGGACGGGGAATTATGCAGTACCCCCCGATTTATAGCAACCAAACTACAGGGGGCAGCATGATGTTCAAGGTGTATTTTACTTGAATAAATATAAAACCGTTAACATTTCGTAGAAGAACACTGCTAAACGACAATTAGCAATGCATTATTTATCTCAAATTTAACATATTTATGCACTATCAAATCATCTATTCCAGCATGACTGCTTGACTTTTATGTCCCGATACAGAACTATGTCTTTATTATTGTCATTCTGATGATCAGCGTCATGAGCAAATGGTTCATCGTTCGAAAACCGTATAAACGCACCTCAAAACCGGGTGCGTACGTTTTCGCGTAACCAGCTTGTCGCTACCCACTTTTAAAACCCCGGTTACGCTACAGCGAATCGGGGTTTTTTGTTGAGATTGTTGAGATTAAAGATCGCAAGGAGTTTGTATGATCCACGGTTCTATTGTGGCCTTGATCACCCCGTTCCGGGATGGTCAGCTGGATGAAACAGCATTACGTCATATGGTTGACTGGCATATTGAGCAAGGCACACATGGGATTGTACCTGTTGGTACCACCGGTGAAAGCCCGACACTGACTCATGATGAACATTGCCGTGTTATTGAGATCGTAGTACAGCAGGCCGCCGGACGAGTACCCGTCATTGCCGGTGCCGGTTCAAACAATCCGATCGAAGCAATCGAATATTCCAAAGTGGCTGAACGTGCGGGTGCCGATGCGACCTTACATGTCGCAGGCTACTATAACCGACCAAACCAGGAAGGTTTATATCAGCATTTCAAACTGTTGCATGATCAAACCGCTATTCCGGTCATTCTGTATAATATTCCGGCCCGTGCCATTGTTGATATTCAACCGGCAACCATGGCTCGTCTGGCGGAATTACCACGGATTATCGGTGTAAAAGATGCGACCGGTGATCTTGCCCGCCCATGGGCTGAGCGCCAGTTAATCAAAAAACCATTCATCTGGTTATCCGGCGAAGATGCGACAGCGGTTGCCTACAATATCAGCGGTGGTACCGGCTGTATTTCTGTCACAGCAAACGTGGCGCCGAAACTGGTTGCTGAGGTGCAAAACCTGACAGCAGCCGGTAAATGGGAAGAAGCCCGTGACCTGCAGGATAAACTGATCCCTCTGCACCAGGCCATGTTCGCTGAACCAAGCCCGGCTGGCGCAAAATATGCCGCTTCCTTGCTGGGATTATGTACCGAAGAGTGCCGTCTTCCAATCATGCCATTGAGTGATGCAACCAAACAACGCATCCGTCAGGTAATGGAACAACTCGGTCTCATTTAACAGATTAAGGGAACTCTGCCATGCAAATCGAAGATTTACTGCAGAAATATGATGGGTTTGTTTTTGATCTGGATGGCACCCTGGTTGATTCAATGCCGTTGCATCTGGCTGGTTGGAAACATGCAGCGGCTTTATATAACTTTCATTACGATGCGGCCTGGTTTTATAACCTGGGTGGTGTTCCCAGCAGGAAAATCGCTAAAATCGTATCTGAAACCCAAAATCTTGACCTGAATCTCGACGCTGTAACAAAAACAAAATCAGATTATTATCAACATGTTATCGCTGATGCCATTGCATTTCCGGCAATGAAGGAACTTGTCATGACGCTGTTCCCTCACCGGCCTTTGGCTATTGGGACCGGATCAATCCGCACTAATGCAGAAATTGTTCTTTCCAACAGCGGGCTGCGTCCTTATTTCCGCGCAATCACAGCCGCGGATGACGTTGTTCATCATAAGCCGAATCCGGATACCTTTTTATTATCCGCAGCCAAAATCAACGTCAAACCATCCCGTTGTCTGGTATTTGAAGATACGGAAATTGGCATTCAAGCCGCACAAGAAGCACAAATGGATTGTGTACTGATTCGGGAAGGGAAACCTGACTGGAGCACTTTTACATCCGCTGCTGCAGATACGTTTGCTTGATTTGTACAAAAAGCCCAGTCTTTACCAGGGATGCCAATACCAAATACAGCATCCCCGGTTCCACCGATTACACTGAATCGGAATTTCCGTTTGAAGAGGACTGGCCGGAATTGTCTTGGTTCTCGTTCTGATAACGTGGCGGACGTCTGCGCTGGAAGGTATTTCCACCCACCCGGCTGCCTAACGGGGCAATTGTCGAAATCTTGGCTTTATAGATCATCTGCTGATTATTGTGCGCATCGGTCAGAAGGACGCTGTATTGATCAAAGCCACTGATCACACCTTCCAATTTAATGCCGCTGACCAGAAAAATAGCCACATTTGTGTGACTTTTACGCAGCCAGTTCAGCGCGGAGTCCTGACCATTCCCAAGCGAAAACGCCTGTTCAAGACTGGTATAGTTCTGATTTTCGCTTGTCATTGTTATCTCTCTTCAAGCAATAGGTTATATATCTTTAGCTTATACCGTAGATTAGCACTGTAAACAAGAAAGCGAGCATCATGCTCGCTTTCTTGTTTCAATTTTAAAGATTATTGCGTAACAGGTGCTGAATCAGTTAATACCACAGGAGATATAGATATAGTTGATATTGTCGATTCAACCGAGTTTTCAGCAGTAATAGTTAATAATCCTGTAGAGGTAGTTACTGGCTCTTCTCTAGGTATCTCAAAATAATAATAAAATGGTTTGGACAATACACTTGGATAAGTATTTGTAGCCAATAAGTTTTTGGTGAAATCAATATCCGTCTGATGAGCAATCGCTAAGACTGATTCTTGAGATGCATTATATGAGCTATAACCAGCAGGTTTCGCCTGATAAACTAGCGAACCACCATTTGTACTGGTCACAGTAATTTTACTATCACTTGGTATCGGCATTAAACTTCCATCATCCTGAGAAAGTGATGCAAATATAACTCGGAAAAATTGATTCGTACTAACATCAACAGCTGATTCAGCTGCAACCCATTTACTTCCATCCCATCTTTCTAGTTGAGCGACAGACAAACCTGTTCCCATGCCACTGAACGTAAATTTGGAATACTTCCATACAGGGATAGTTTGATCTTTACAGTGACCGGCATCTATTAATGCTTGGACACATGCTCGCCCTTGATAGACTTCATCAGGCGCCATCCATTGATTATCGCCATTGTAATCAACATAATCAGGGTTGTTTATATCAATCAGCGGTGATTTGAGTGGTTCTGAAGATGCATTAAACAAAGCGGTTCCTGATGTATCGAATGCTTCACTCTCTTGTAGTATTCCGTCACCATTTGTGTCTTTGAATCCTTCCTCGCCTAATGTATAAGCCAGCACATACACTGGGCCTACATAATCCCCATTACTGATTAATGTCCCTTCACATGCACCATTGGTAACCTCGCAAAATTGTGATGTCGTTCCTCCACTCAGGTTTCCTTGTACAGAACCATGGGTAGATGAAAATCTCACAACAGTACCATCAGGTACATTTGCACCAAAGCGATCCGTTAAACGAATATTAAATGTAGAAGACGCGCCTATAACATTCGCGTTTATCGAGGATTTTTCTTGTCCAATTTCAGACATACCATTTGATATGCCATCACTTGAACCGGGTAATCCAGTCCCTGTTGCTATAGTTGCAGAATTACCTGATATCGAAGAATTTGAATGCAGTTTGGCATTAACAGATATTACTCTGGGTACTGAGCCTGAATGAACATATGTAGTTACTTTCCCACTGGCATTTGTGGTCGCCTGTGTCTGAGATAAAGTGTATCCCGCATTAGCTGCGTCTGAAGAGCTATTGATAGCAAAAGAAAAATCAATTAATTGATTTGGAACAGCAACATTATTTGAATCATAAACAGTAAAAGTGATTGGTGCTGTTTCGGTCGTTACTGAATTATATCCTTTTAAAGCAATAAATTTAGTAGTTAACGCATCAGCAACAATCGATACAGCAGACCCAGCCGTTACGCTTGAACTTGTATCATCGGAAGTGCTGGAACTGCTAGAGGTACTGGAAGCACTAGAAGTACTGGAACTGCTGGAAGTACTGGAGCTGCTATCCGAACTACTGGAGCTACCTCCACTAATATCCGTTCCCCCCCCACCACATGCAGTTAACAATGTGCCGGCAACCAATAGAGCAAACATATTTTTACGATTATTCATAGTTTTTTCCCTGACTGACGTCTTTATCCGAGCTCTTTACATTCTCAAACATTATTATCCAAAATCAGGCAAAAGCAAACGAGACCTGTGTCCATGTGGATCACAGGTCTCGTTTTATTAAAAAAGTTCAAAAAATAATCAGAAAATATCGTCTGTACCGGTATCCCCGGCGGGTGCGGATGGCGAAGTCGGTGTTTGTGTTGGTGATGATGGTGTATTTACATCGCCATCATCAAACAACACACTTTCCTGCTGACTAACAGCCGTGGGCTCTGTGCCTTTCTCAAAAAACTCCTGCCGGCTACCCGGCGCAGAGCCGTTCATAGCTAAACCTGAGTAATTGTTAACCTGCACGGTGACTACATCATCCGGTTGAGGGAAAGCCCGGTCCGGTACCCCTTTCAGTGCGACCTTCATGTAATCAATCCAGATCGGTTGGGCAGCGCTGGCACCATATTCATTACCAGCGATACTTCGGCCCAATGCTCTGCGATGGTCATCAAAACCGACCCAGGCGGTAGCAACCACATTAGGCGTAAAACCACTAAACCAGGCATCTTTGGCTTCATTTGTTGTACCGGTTTTACCAGCTAAATCGTTGCGTTTAAGTTCCTTCGCAGCACGCCAGCCGGTCCCCATCCATCTGCCGAGTCCCCGATCTGCACCGCCATAAATAGCGGAATGCAATGCTTCCGTTACCAGAAACGCATTAGCGCCACTTATAATACGAGGGGCTTGTTGACCCGAAGTAACAGGATCGATAGGACACTGGCTGAGCCAATCACCTAATTCATCAGCATAGGAACTGGCGCTATCTAAACCCGTTTCTGCCAGTTGACCACACCCGGCACAGGCTATAGGAGGAGCAGCTTCATAAATCACTTTACCTGATGCATCTTCAATACGATCGATAAAATAAGGGGTGACTTTAAAACCACCATTCGCGAAAGCTGCATAACCGGTAACCAGTTCCAGCGGTGTAAATTCCGCAGTACCTAAAGAAATCGATTCATTGCGTTGCAGACTGCTATCCGGAAAACCAAATAAACGCAGGTGATTCAAGACGTTATCAATACCAACACTGCGCAAGAGTCGGACAGTCACAACGTTTTTAGAACGCGCCAGCGCTTCCCGCAAAGAAATTGGACCATCATATTGTGGCGGTGAGTTTTTCGGGCTCCAGCCTGATGTGCCACCATCCCACTGAGTAATCGGTGCATCATTGATAATAGAAGCCAGAGTAAAACCATTAGCCAGTGCAGATGAATATATAAATGGCTTAATATTCGAACCAATCTGTCTGCGTGCTTGTTCAACCCGGTTGAATTTACTGATCTCAAAGCTGAAACCACCAACCAGCGCCTGAATCGCGCCATTTTTAGGATTTAAGGCCACAAATGCCGCATTGGCATCAGGAATCTGAGCCAAACGGAGCAGATCGCTATTCTCATCCTGCCACACCCAGATCAAATCACCGGCTTGCAATACATCCGCCGCCTTGCGGGGAGCCACACCTTGTCTGTCATCACTGATAAATGGACGGGCCCATTTCAGACCATCCCAGGAAATAGATGCGTCCAGTCCCCCCTTAATAACAATCGCAGCATCTTTGTTGTGTACAGCTGTCACAATGGCAGGTTCAAAGGGTTCATAGCTCGGCAGATCTGCAAGATAGTTATTAATCTGCTCACGCTCCCAATCAGCACCTTTTGTCCACAGGTGTTTTTCTGCACCTCTGTACCCATGGCGAATATCGTAATCAAGCAACCCTTTAAATACCGCAGAATGAGCCGCCTGCTGCTGAACAGAGCTTATTGTGGTATAGACATGGTAGCCTTTGCTGTAAGACTCTTCTCCATAAGTATCAAGCATGAATTTTCTGACCATTTCAGCCAGATAAGGTGCGTCCAACCCAACACTTGTAGCGTGATAGCGGGTGATGATTGGTTCTTTGACAGCTTGCTGATATTCGCTCTCATCAATCATACCAAGCTGTAACATTCTGGATAAAACAAGATTCCGGCGAGCTAAAGCTCGTTGCGGTGAACGAATAGGGTTCAGCATGGATGGCGCTTTGGGCAAACCGGCAATCACAGCGATCTCACCCAATGTCAGTTGGTCAACGGTTTTACCGTAATAAACCTGAGCGGCAGCGCCAACCCCGTAAGAACGATACCCCAAAGGAATTTTATTCAGATAAAGTTCCAGGATTTCGCCTTTAGTTAATTCTCTCTCAATACGCCAGGCTAAAAAGACTTCTTTAATTTTTCGTGAAAGCGTTTTTTCCCTGCTCAGGAAAAAGTTACGAGCAACCTGCTGTGTAATCGTGCTGGCGCCCTGGCGCATCTGACCTGAAACAGCCCAGACGAAACCAGCCCGGGCGATCCCTATCAGATCGATACCCGGATGTTCATAAAAACGAGAATCTTCAATTGCCAGAAAGGCCTGCTGCATCTGTTGCGGTATCTGGTCCAACTGCAGCGGAATTCGTCTTACATCACCGAACTCCGACATTAACTCACCATCAGCGCTGTACACTCTGAGCGGTGTTTCCCAAGTCGTATCTTTTAACGTTGATACATCAGGCAGACCTTGTTCCAGATGAAAATAAAAGGCGGCAATAGCAGCGACACCAATTGAGAACAATAGGATCAACAGCCATAATAATCGCTTTAACCATTTAAACATAACCTGAGTATCCACCATTAAGACCCAATGGGCGTGCAGTATATAGTGTTATCTGCTTCAAATTCGAGAGAATTGAAGGACACATTCGTATCGCCAAAATCAAGCCTTACGACTATAGTTAAACCTACATTTGGCGCAATGCGTCTATTCTAACAATATCAGCATGGATGCCTCTATGGTCATGTTTCTGAAAAAGAGCACGAATATCCCCATGTTAGGGGTTGATTTCGGTAGCAGTACGATTAAGGCTGTTGCAGTTTCTGGTGATGCAGAGAATTTATCCATTGATGCCTGGGCCGAGATCGCAACGCCAAAAGGTTCTATACGCGATTTCCAACTGCAGGACGTTGACAGAGTTTCTCAGACGTTTAAGCAGTTGTTAAGAATGTTACCCAGCAAATATAAATATGCTGCAACTGCCGTGAACGGTTCAAGTGTCATAACCAAAATCACGCAGGTCGCCAGTAACATCAACCAGACTGATTTTGAAAATATTGTCATGATGGAGGCGGAACAACTTATTCCCTTCCCGCTTGATGAGGTCAGCCTGGATTTTGAGGTTTTAGGACCGAATACCACAGACCCGTCCCGCAATGATGTACTTATTTGTGCGGCGCGTTCTCAGTCGATAGCCAGTGCTATCAGCGTATTTAATGATTGTGATCTTACCGTTAAAGTGGTTGACGTAGGAATGCATGCGCTGACGCGGGCTGTTGTTTCACTGGAAAAATCATTACAAACCACGGATGCCAACAAATACTGCGCATTAGTGGATATCGGCGATTTATCTCTCAGTTTCGGGATCATATTCCAGGGCGAATTGATTTATTCCCGTTTACAGGATTTTGGTGGTGCGAGCCTGACCCGCTCCCTGGCTACTTTCTATAATTTACCGCCGGAAGAAGCTGAAAGCATGAAATTGAAAGGCACCCTTTCATCTTATACTGATATTGATGTAGTTAATTCTTACATCAATCAACTGAGCCAACACATAAAACGAAATATACAATTATTCTGTAGTTCCTCCGGCCACCGGACAGTAGATGTTCTGGTTCTTTCAGGTGGTGGCAGCTTAATTCCCGGACTACGCCAGCAATTAGCGTTACAACTGGAAATGGACGTCAGACATCCGGATCCTATTTCGTTATACAGTCAGGACAAGTTGCCTGATAATTTTGGTCATGGCGCTAAATATATGACTGCTCTGGGATTAGCCTTAAGGAGTTTTACACCATGTCAAATATAAACCTCCTGCCGTGGCGTGAGGCAGCCAAAGAACGTCAGAAACAAAACTTTTTTATCCTGATCGGTGTGAGCTGTGCTATCGCAGTTGCAGGTGTATTTATTGTTAACCAGTATTTTAATCATCAGATCAGTGCGCAGAATCAGCGCAATCAATTTCTGCAACATGAAATAGCTATACTGGATACAGAAATTGGTCAGATAAACGAAATAAAGGCGCAGAAACAGTCACTGGTAAACCGGATGAAACTAATTGATACATTACAACAAAGTCGTAATGTCTCCGTCAGATTATTTAATGAACTGCCGGTTATTGTTTCCAATGGCGTTTATTTACAATCTATGAACTTTGATCAGCTTCAGATTGATGTAGTCGGTAAAGCAGAGGCATATAACCGCGTAGCAAGCACTATGCGATTGATAGATAAAAGTGGCTGGTTAGGTCAGACGACCATCAACTCTATTTTTGCCAATGATACTGCCGCGATGAAGTTGAGCGAGTTTTCAATGCGATTTAACGTATTGAATAATAATAAATCTAATCCCGCTCCAAAAAAACAGTAAGAGCACAGGGGGCGTAAATGAATATTCAAGAATTAAATGATTTAGACATCAATGATGTTGTCTCCTGGCCGGCACTGGCTAAAGGCATGTTAATTGCCTTTCTATGTATATTGATTGCAGGTGCCGGTTACTATGCGCTGATCGCCGATTCCATAAAAAAACTGGATCAGACGAGAAAGCAGGAAATTGAACTAAAGAGCCAGTTTGAAATCAGAGCTGCTCAGGCCAGTAGTTTGAATGCCTATCGTCAGCAAATGATACAGCTGGAAGAAATGCTGAAAACCCAGTTAAAACAGCTACCAGATAAAGCAGAAGTTGCAGGCCTTCTTGATGATATAAGCTATATAGCCACTAATAATGGACTAAAGCTATTGCGCATCAACTGGGAGCCTGAAATTAAAAAAGAGTTTTATACTGAGCTTCCAATGAGGATCGATATTTCCGGCCAATACAGCCAGCTTGGACAGTTCGCGGCTGATATTGCCGCATTGCCCCGTATCGTTCTGCTGGGTAGCTTTACCGTAAATAAAGAGGCTAAAGAGAACACAACCAATGACATGACTATGTCTGTTCAGGCCAAAACCTACCGTATAGACCCTAATCAAAAACAAACAAATACCAAGGGGACGGTGAAAAAATGAAATATAAACTACTGATCCTTCTTTTAAGTACGGTAATAATTTCAGGTTGTGAGCAAAATACCGATCTGCAGACATATGTCGCTCAGGTAAAAGCAAGACCTGCGCAACCTATAGATCCACTGCCAACAATCACGCCCTATGAGCCAATGGCTTTTACGGCACAAGAAGCGCGGAATCCTTTTATTGATCCAAAACCTGAGCAAGGCCAGATATTTACCAAAGCCAACCTGAAATGTATTCAGCCTGACCTCACCAGACCGAAAGAGGAATTAGAGCAATACTCTCTGGATAATCTGATGATGAAAGGCACTCTTTCGGATGATCGGGGACTGTGGGGGCTGGTACTGGCACCCGGAGGTAACGTATATCGCGTCACAGCCAGCCAATATATCGGGTTGAATCACGGCAAGATAACAAAAGTAACTAAAAACGATATCGAAGTAGTCGAGATGATACCGGATGGTAGCGGTTGCTGGAACAACAGAACAACTACACTGACGCTTAATACGTCCACTACTAACGCCAACAAAAAACAGGGATGAGTCATGCGTACTAACAGATTATTTACCTCAGGATTATATACAGCGGCTGTGCTTTCTTTCGCTGCATACTCAACTACGGTATTCGCCCTGACAGAACTTGAAAATATCCGGGTTAGTCCGCTAAGTGGGGATCAGCTTGAATTACAGTTTGATTTTAATGAACCGGTAACAACGTTTACAGACAAGTTGAAATATCAGCCTAATCAGCTGTATCTCAATTTTCCCGCTACCAGCTCGGCATTAAAGCAAAACACTATCCCTATTGAGCGATTAGGTATTCAGGAAATACAGGTTAAACCAAAAAATGCCGGATTAGATGTATCTGTGAATCTGGAACGTTTGATGCCATATCGCATTAAACAGGATGGTAAGCATATTTCTGTTACTCTGGGTCAGTCACTGGCTAATGAGGCCAAAGCGCAATCAGCCTCAGACAGTAAACTCCTGGCTCCGCAAACCGAGAATGTTACCGCTGGTAGCAGTGCGATGAAGAGCAATGCGGGTGTTATCAACAATATTGAGCACGTTGATTTCCGCCGCGGTAAAAATGGGCAGGGACAGTTACTGATCAATTTACAAAATAGCGCCGCAGCAGTTGAAGTCACTTCCCGGGGCAATCATGTCATCGCCTCTTTCAATGCGACCGGAATCAGACCCGATCTGATCGCATTAATGAACGTGAATGATTTCAATACACCTGTTTCCAGCGTTGATGTGCAGCAGAACAAAAGCAATGTCACTTTTGATCTCAATATCAAAGGACGCTTTGATTATAAATATGATCAATCCGGCAGCTTATTCATTGTTGAAGTCAGCCCTCCACTGAAAACAGCCGGTGTTAATGCACCGAAAAAATATAAAGGGAAACCTATTTCCCTGAATTTTCAGGATGTACCTGTCCGCACCGTTTTGCAGCTGATTGCTGATTTTAATAAGCTCAATCTGGTGACCACCGACTCTGTTGGCGGAAACATTACCTTGCGCCTGGACGGGGTACCTTGGGAACAGGCTCTGGATACGGTATTAAAAGTAAAAGGGCTGGATAAACGGTTAGACAACAATATTCTGTTGGTCGCTCCGGCTGCCGAAATTGCTGCCCAGGAAAAACAGCAACTGGAAAATAAACAGAAAGTCGCTGATCTGGCGCCGCTTGTCACCGAGTATGTACAAATCAACTATGCCAAGGCACCGGATGTGGCGAAATTGTTAGCCGATGACAAGACCCGTCTGCTCTCCCCTCGTGGTGCAGTCAGTGTTGATGAACGTACCAATACCCTGCTGGTAAAAGATACCGCCGAAGTAATTGACCATATTAAAGATATGATCAAGGTACTGGATGTGGCCGTTAAACAGGTTGTTATCGAAGCCCGTATGGTTACCGTTACCGATGGTGTTGAAGATGCCTTGGGTATTCGCTGGGGTGTGACAGATGTAAACGATGATGGTAGCACCTCAGGATCAATAGAAGGTCTGGATACTGCCGCAACCGGAGATACGCCAGCGATAGATGACCGTCTGAACGTTAACCTGGCGGCTGCACCATCCAGTGGTACCGCTGCAAGCATTGCCTTCCAGGTCGCCAAACTGGCCGATGGTTCTCTGCTTGATCTGGAGCTCAGTGCACTGGAAAACGAAAACAAGGCGGAAATTATCTCCAGTCCACGAGTTACAACTGCTAACCAGAAAGAGGCGCTGATCGAGCAAGGTTATGAAATTCCTTACAACGAAAGTTCTTCCAGTGGTGCGACAACGGTCGAATTCAAAAAAGCAGTATTGAGTCTGAAGGTCACACCACAGATCACACCGGATAATAATGTGATTCTGGATCTGCATGTCACTCAGGATGATATCTATCAGGATGTAAACACTGGTAGTGGCGGTACTGCTAAAGCGCTGTCTACCCAGGCTATCAGTACCCAGGTCCTGGTAAAAAATGGTGAAACACTGGTGCTGGGTGGTATCTATAACCGCTCTATCAAGAAAACAGTGAATAAAGTCCCTGTATTAGGCGATATTCCAGGTTTAGGTGTGTTGTTCCGCAACACAACCAACTCGAATACCAAGAAAGAGTTGCTGATTTTTGTTACACCCAAGATTGTAACAGGTAATCTGTAAGCCTCTTTCAGCTGATATCAGTGAAACATCCGACCTCTGCCATGTGCAGAGGTCTTTTTTTATAGGATAATTATTTTTTTATCTGAACATGACTGCTATGCAATACGCTGAGCCCAATAACCTTTCTTCTTTTCTGATCCGACACCAATCATTGTTCCAGGACAAGAACATCCTGATTTGTGGCCAGCTTCAGTCTGTGTCGCTGACGCCTTTACTATCGGGAACAAATACCTCATGTCTGGTTTCCGATTACAGCGTATTTAATAAATTGCAGGCAACAGCACCTTCGCTGGGCTCCCGGTTATGCTATGGATTCACGCCCGCTGAAACAGCCGATAAATATGACGCCGTTCTCCTGTTTATGCCAAAAGCCAAACAAGAAGCGGCTTTATGGCTTAGCAGCGTATTACCATCATTAAAGGGAAATGGTGAGATTTTTGTCATTGGCGAGAACAGAGGTGGTATCAGCGCCGCGCCTAAACTACTTCAACCCTACACCGAAAATGTACAGAAAATAGATAGTGCTCGTCATTGTTCCTTATTTTATGCACAACTGACCGCCTCTCCTGCACCTTGTCTGCCTGATTCGCTGTTCACTCAGTACCTGTTACCATCAATGCCGGATCAACCAGCATTGAAAGTCTCTGCGTTACCCGGCGTATTCAGTGCCGGAGAGCTGGATGAAGGTACGCAACTTTTACTGGATAGCCTGCCAGCACTGAGTGGCGATATTTTAGATGTTGGCTGCGGAGCCGGCGTAATCGGCACAACCATTTGTCTGCGAGCCCCCGATACCAGAGTCGTAATGACGGATGTGAATGCGCTGGCCCTTGCTTCTGCAGCCAAGACACTGGAAGAGAATAATCTTTCGGCGCAGGTTATTGCCTCAGACATGTTTTCTGATGTGGATGCAAAATTTGACTTCATTATTTCCAATCCACCGTTCCATGCCGGACTGAAGACAAATTATGAAGCCACCGAACGGTTTCTGCATCAGGCTCCGTCTCATCTGAAACACGGTGGGCAATTATATCTGGTCGCCAACAAATTCCTGCGCTATGAACCCATTTTGGCAGAAGTTTTTCATTCTGTGTCCGTGATCAAAGAAAACTCACGCTTCAAAATCATTCGCGCTTTTTGACACCAAGATTACATTAACAAACCACGCATGGATCTGTTAGATTAAAACGGTGGCGTCAGCCACCGTTGTTCTTTGTCATATCGTAGCGCCTCCCGTCTGGCTTTTTATACCTTTCTTTTTGTTGTCTACCTAACTCTTGACGTATGCCACAGGCTTTTTAGTCCGTACCGTCTATAATTAGCGGCTAAGTTAGTCTGATATCAGTTTCAAGTGTCTGTGTTGTGAGTACAGGTAAAGCAACTCTCTTTTAGTCCGGGAAACCGTCGCACCGATAATTACAACGATATTTTATTAGCACTGAACTCATCAGCGCTTTGCCTTAATGGATTTGATTTAATTAGGATAGGAGAACTTATGTCTGGCGTATTGGCGATGATTTTGGCAGGTGGCGAAGGCACCCGGTTACAACCACTGACTGTATCGCGTAGTAAACCTGCTGTTCCTTTCGGAGGCAGCTATCGTCTTGTAGACTTCGTACTGAACAACTTCATCAACTCAGACATGCTGCGTATTTATGTCTTAACGCAGTTCAAATCGCAATCTCTCTATCTGCATCTGAAAAAAGGCTGGAATCTGACCGGGATCAGCGGGCGTTTCATTGACCCGATTCCGGCGCAGATGCGCATGGGAAAACGCTGGTATGATGGCACTGCTGATGCGATCTATCAGAACATTGGTTTTATTGAAGAAAGCAGTCCGGAACATGTATGTATTTTCGGCAGCGACCATATCTACAAAATGGATATCCGTCAGATGGTGGAATTTCACAAGGAAAAACAGGCTGTTCTGACTGTAGCTGCAATCCGGGTTCCTATCGCCGAAGCTTCCGCTTTTGGTGTGATTGAAGTTGATGAAGACGGCCGGATGATTGGTTTTGAAGAAAAACCGAAAAATCCTAAATCTATTCCGGGTGATCCGGATTTTGCATTGGCATCAATGGGTAACTATGTCTTTGAAACCAATACATTGTTAAGTGAATTAACCGCTGACGCTGAAAAAGATAATTCCACTCATGACTTTGGCCGTGACATTATTCCCGGACTGTATCCGCACGCCCCGGTGTATGTCTATGATTTCAGTGTGAATCAGATCGAAGGGGAAAAAGGTGCTTACTGGCGTGATGTTGGTACTATCGATTCATACTGGCAGTCACATATGGATCTGGTCAGCGATAACCCACCATTCTCTCTGTATAACCGGAAATGGCCATTACATACTTTTTATCCGCCATTGCCACCAGCGACATTCATTGATACCGCCGCTTACAAAACCAATGTATCCCAATCACTGATTTCAGCCGGTTGTTACATTCAGGGTAGCCGGATAAACCGCAGTATTCTCGGATTCCGTTGCAACATCGCATCTGGCTCGGACATCAGTGAATCGATCTTCCTGGGTGATGTGAAAATTGGCGAAGGCTGCAAGATTCGCCGGGCGATCATTGATAAACAGGTAGAAATCGCTCCTGGTACAGTAATTGGTGAGAATCTTGCCTATGACCGCCAGCGTTTCACTGTATCAGAGGGCGGTATCGTTGTTATCCCGAAAGGGGCTAGGGTTGGTTTCTGATAAATGAATATATTGTTTATAGCTTCTGAAGTAGAAAGCTTCGTCAAAACAGGGGGCCTGGCGGATGTCGCCAAGGCTCTTCCTCTTGAACTGAAACGGGCGGGCCATGATGTCAGAATCATTATTCCCGGCTACAGCGCTATCACGCAACGGGAACATGGTCCGATTGTAACTGGTGGTACGCTGTCAACCGAACCACAGTATGTTGATGTACCGTATGAGATCCGCCAGTTGCATCTGTCTGATATCCCGTTATATCTGGTTGAAAATAAGCACTATTTTGAAAGACCAAGTCTGTACGGCGAGAATAACAATGCCTATGCGGATAACGGCGAACGGTTCGCCTTTTTCTCGGCAGCGGCCCTGCAGGCAACGGAACAATTAGGCTTCCGGCCCGACATTGTCCATTGTAATGACTGGCATACGGCACTGGTGCCTATGTTATTGAAAACCCGCTTTGGTCAGAATCCGTTTTTTGCTCAGACCAAAAGCGTCATTACGATTCATAACGGGGCTTTTCAGGGTATCTGTGAACGTGGCCAGCTCTGGGCGTTACCTGAAATCCGGAATGCCGCCAATGATGCTATCTATCAGGGTCCCTACTACGTTAATTTCCTGAAATGCGGTGTTTTGTACGCGGATAAGATCAACGCGGTCAGCCCGACTTATGCCAGAGAGCTCATGTCCTATCTTGGTGGCCATGGCATGGCAAAACATTTTCAGGATCGGTCAGCAGATATTTGCGGCATTATCAACGGCTGTGATTACAACGACTGGGATCCGTCCACCGATCATCTGATCCCGGCTCGCTATCATGTTGATGATTTGCAGGGTAAAGCCGAATGCAAACGACAGTTACAGCAGCGGGCTAATCTGCCGGTTTGTGACCTGCCTGTATTTGGCATGGTGTGTCGCCTGACTGAGCAAAAAGGGCTTCACTATTTACTGCCAATATTAGCCAAGTTCCTGGTGCATAATGTTCAGGTGGTTGTAGTGGGTTCAGGTGATCCGGTGCTGGCACAAAGACTGGAAGCGATTGCCCAGCAATTTCCGCAAAAATTTGTCTTCTTCAATGCACATAGCAATGAACTTGCTCATCTGGTGGAAGCTGGCAGTGACTTTTTCATGATGCCATCTCAGTTTGAACCATGCGGTTTAAACCAGATGTACAGCCTGGCGTACGGTACTTTGCCAATCGTCCGTGCAGTGGGCGGATTAAAGGATACGGTTACCGATTATGATCAAAATCCAGCACAGGCAACGGGTTTTGTCTTTGAGGAACCGGAGCCGCATGATCTGCTGAACATATTACGCCGGGCATTACTGCTTTATGTGCAAGATCCGCATGAATTCCGCAGAATTCAGCGTAATGCCATGTTAACCCGGTACTTATGGTCAGATTCTGTCCATGAATATGAAGATATGTACCGCAAAGCGTTAGGCTGGCAGTAGTTAATTGATGAAAAACAGAGCGATCTAACCAATTTCTCTGTTTTTCTTCTTTTTGACAGTTGACGCAGGGTCAGGAATCGGTAGAATGCCGGCCCAGATGCGAAGGTGGCGGAATTGGTAGACGCGCTAGCTTCAGGTGTTAGTGCCTTCGGGTGTGAGGGTTCGAGTCCCTCCTTTCGCACCAATCATGCTGCTGACAGCATGTAAATACAGTCAGACACAGTGCGAGGGTGGCGGAATTGGTAGACGCGCTAGCTTCAGGTGTTAGTGCCTTCGGGTGTGAGGGTTCGAGTCCCTCCTCTCGCACCAAAATCATGTTGCTGACAGCATGTAAAATCAGTCAGAGACAATCAGTGCGAAGGTGGCGGAATTGGTAGACGCGCTAGCTTCAGGTGTTAGTGCCTTCGGGTGTGAGGGTTCGAGTCCCTCCTTTCGCACCAAATTCTTCGAAAAAGCACACAGCTCACAAGGCAGTGTGCTTTTTTGTTATATGCGCTATTTGTTAATTCGCTGCCCGCTAAAAACCACATCTGTTACGAAAATCCGAAGACAAGCGTGACAACCGATTTAGTGGGTAACCGGCTATCTCCCCTGTCTCTGGATAATCATTAATTTCTTGTCAGCTGGACGACCGTTTCAACATGCATGGAATGTGGGAACATATCAACCGGTTGTACTTTCCTGATGCTGTACCCGGCCTGCTGCAGAACAACCAGATCTCTGGCCAGTGAATCCGGATCACAGGAAACATAAACAATCCGTTCAGGTTTCATGGCCGCCATGGTATTCAGTACCGCCAGATCACATCCCTTACGCGGAGGATCAACGACGACAACATCTGCCCGGGCGCCCTGTGTATAGAGTGCGGGAACAACTTCTTCCGCTTTCCCGGTATAGAATTCCGTATTATCAAGATGGTTCCGTCGTGCGTTATTGCGTGCATCCTCGATTGCCTGCGCGACCACTTCAATACCGATCACCTTCTTTGCTTCCTGTGCCAGATACAGGGAGATAGTGCCGATCCCGCAATAAATATCAAACACAGTTTCGTCACCGGTTAGCTCGGCAAAACGCAATGCGGTCGCATACAACTGGTCGGTTTGCTGCGGGTTGACCTGATAGAACGAATGCGCAGAGATGCTGAAGGTCAACCCATGCAATTCATCTTCGATTGCGTCAGTGCCATCACACACCCGTTGCTGAGCGCCTAAAATCCGGTTCACTCGCTCCGGATTAACATTGTGAATCACGCTGTCAATCTTGCCGCAGGCTTGCAGGTAATGGAGTAATTCGGCTTCACCGGGGAGTTGCTCGGTTAAGGTCACCAGCACCACCATACAGGCGTCGGTTTTAAAGCCATGACGGATCATGACATAACGCAGGCAACCGGTATGGTTCGCTTCATCGTAACCGGCGATGTTCAGATCTTTCATCCATTGCCGGATAGCCATAATGATGTCTGTTGTTTGCGGGTGCTGAACCGGACAGGCTGCGATATCAATGACCTGGTGACTGTTCTTACGATAAAACCCGATTTGAGGTTCGCCATTTTCGCTGCGCACGGCATACACAGCCTTATTACGAAATGCCAGCGGCTCTGACATCCCCAGGCAAGGTTCAACAGGCACAAAGACACCCTTGCGCTGCAAGGCTTCAGTCACCTGCTGCTGTTTCAGCTGCAGTTGCTCGGCGTAAGCCAGATGCGATAGCTGACAACCACCACATTCCGCATACTGGCAGTGAGGTGGAACACGCTGCGGATGAGGCTGGAGCACCTGCAGTAATTCGCCCTGCGCATATTTCGGTTTGATACCGTGTAATGCGACACTCACCTCTTCTCCGGGCAGTGTATCCGGTATGAATACTTTGCGTCCGTGCCAGTCGGCAATACCATCGCCCTTTTCAGAAAGCGTAGTGATAGAAAGAGTTATGGGGTGCCCGGAATGTGGCATGGTGGCTCCGACGTGATGACAAAAATCAGGTCGGTCATTTTAGCGAAATGTCCCCGCGGGAAGAAGAAAAAGCCGGAAAATGTTCCGGCTTGGGCAGACAACGGATTTATGCAGCGATAAACCGGTAGCGGGTTTGATGGTGATAAGTGTTTCCTGGCAATAACCAGGGATCGCCCAGTTCAGGCCGACCGGGACTATCAGGTAACAGCTGGGCCTCCAGACAGATACCTTCATAGTCTTGATATAGCGTCCCATCACGGGAAGGCGCACCGTCCAGATAGTTGCCGGTATAAATCTGTATTCCGGGCTGATTGGTAAACACTTCCATGGTCAGTCTGGCATCTGCAGACGTCAGACGGGCAGCGGCTTCCTGAGCATCTGAATCGAGCAGATAACAGTGATCAAAACCTTTCGCCGTGACCAATTGCGGATGGCTCAGCCATTGCTCTTTCAGACAACGGGACTGCCGCAAATCCAGGGCCGCCTCGACAGGTTGCGGCGCGGAACTCAGCGGAATTCCCATCGCATCGATCGGCAGATAGCGGCTGGCATTAACCATCAGGTCATGCTCCCTGACATCGCCGCGTTTACCATCCAGATTGAAATAACCATGACAAGTCAGATTCACCGGGCACGCTTTAGAGACCGTAGCCTGAATATCAATCAGTACATCGTTGTTTTCTAACGCATAGGTCAGCGTGACATCGCACTCGCCCGGAAAACCCTGGTCACCATCGGCAGAATGCAGTGACAAGGTCACTTTATCTTGCTGCAAACTGACAATGGACCATTCTCTGCGATCAAAGCCATCCTTGCCGCCATGCAGGCAGTTTTCGCCCTGACTGGCAACCAGATGATAGGTTTCCCCCTGGTAGTGGATAACCGAATTGGCAATGCGGTTGGCAAAACGCCCTACCATGGCATTCAGGTAAACCTGCTGCCGGAGATAATCTTCCGGTTTGCAACCTAACAGGACCTCCCGTTGTTCATCGCCAACGGGAACAGTCAGTGACAACAGGGCGGCGCCTGTCGTCATCAGTTTCAGTTGCATACCTGATTCATTCGTCAGTGTTATCAGTTGTGTCATTATTCTCTCCGCCTAAAACGTGCCGGCACCATCACTGGCTTTGCAGACATAGCAGGTCGGTTTCAGGCCAGTTTTGGCAGGATACTCTGCTTCCACTGCCGCAATCACGGCATCAACCTGAGCCGGACGCAACAGGGCAACCACACAGCCACCGAAACCACCACCGGTCATACGGGCACCACCATCGTTACCGATATGCTGTTGCAGGATCTCAACCAGTGTATCGATCGCCGGCACCGTGATCGCGAAGTCATCGCGCATGGAGATATGTGATTCCGCCATCAGGACACCCATTTTCTCCAGATCACCGGTTTCCAGGGCATCGGCCGCAGCCAGCGTACGTTCGTTTTCGGTGATGACATGACGGGCACGCTGATAGACCACCGGTTCCAGTTTGCCCTGCTCTGCCGCTTCCTGTAGTTGTTCCAGCGTGACATCGCGCAGTGCTTTGACACCGAAATGACGTGCCGCGGTTTCACACTGTTCGCGACGGGTGTTGTATTCGCTATCAACCAGACCACGTTTCACATTCGAGTGCACGATCAGGATTGCCAGATCTTCCGGCATTTTGACCAGACGGGTTTCCAGTGAGCGGCAATCCAGCAGCAAGGCATGATCTTTCTCGCCGCTGGCCGAGATCATCTGATCCATGATGCCGCAGTTACAGCCCACAAATTTGTTTTCTGCTTCCTGGCCGTTCAGCGCAATGGCTGCCGGTGTCAGGCCCAACTGATAGGCATCGTTAAATGCCTGTCCGATCGCGACTTCCAGCGAGGCAGATGAACTCAGGCCGGCGCCCTGCGGCACATTGCCGGAGACCACCATGTTCAAGCCTTTCAGGCTGAACCCTTTTTCCAGCAAATATTTCACTACGCCGCGGATATAGTTACTCCAGAGCTGGTCAGCATGCGCTTCGATCGGTTGTGACAGTGAAAACTCATCTTTCTGATTGGCATAATCGGCAGCCACGACCACCACTTTGTCATCATCCCGACGTTGCAGCGCCACGACCGTTTCATAGTCAATCGCGCAAGGCAGCACAAACCCATCGTTATAGTCCGTGTGTTCACCGATCAGATTTACGCGCCCCGGTGCCCGGACGTAGAAATCCGGTTCACAACCAAAACTGCTCTGAAATACAGCGTGTACTTTTTCTTTTAATGACATAGATATGTTTCCTTAAGCCTGTTCTTTGTAGTGAATGTCGCTCACGGCGCGTAAACGTTCTGCAGCCTGCTCTGGTGTCAGATCCCGCTGGGTTTCAGCCAGCATTTCATACCCCACCATAAATTTGCGGACGGTGGCGGAGCGCAGCAATGGCGGATAAAAATGTGCGTGTAACTGCCAGTGATCCATGTTGCCTTCCTGATGCGGTGCGCCATGCCATCCCATCGAGTACGGGAAAGAGCACTGGAACAGGTTGTCATAGCGGCTGGTCAGTTTTTTCAGTGCCAGGGCCAGATCCTGCTTCTGTTCATCACTGAGTTCGGTCAGGCGACGAACGTGCGTTTTCGGGAGCAGCAGCGTTTCGAAAGGCCAGGCAGCCCAGTAAGGCACGACGGCAATCCAGTGTTCTGTTTCCACCACGGTCCGTTCACCAGATTGCTGTTCCTTCTGCGCATATTGCAGCAACAGCGGCGCGCCTTTTTCAGCCAGCCACTGCTTCTGCGTCAATTCTTCACGTGCCAGCTCATTCGGCAGGAAGCTATTTGCCCAGATCTGGCCGTGCGGATGAGGATTGGAGCAGCCCATCGCCGCGCCTTTGTTCTCGAATACCTGCACCCACAGATAGTCTTTGGCCAGATCGGTAATTTGTTCACACCAGGTATCAATCACCTGACGGATAGCCGGCACCGGCAATTCCGGCAGTGTTTTGCTGTGATCCGGTGAAAAACAGATCACGCGGCTGGTACCACGGGCCGACTGACTCTGGAATAAAGGATCTGCGGACGCCGGAGAATCCGGTGTGTCTGTCATTAAGGCCGCAAAATCGTTAGTGAAAACGAACGTACCCTTGTAATCCGGATTTTTCTCGCCATTCACCCGGATATTACCGGCACAGAGATAGCAATCCGGATCATGGGCCGGACGATCATCCGGCGCGGCTTTTTCTACCTGTCCTTGCCACGGGCGTTTCGCCCGGTGCGGTGATACTAATACCCACTGTCCTGTCAGCGGATTGAAACGACGATGAGGATGGTCGATCGGGTTAAACATGTTTTATTCCTCGTATCCGTTCGGATTATTTTTCTGCCAGCGCCAGCTGTCCCGGGTCATATCGTCCAGCGTTCGGGTGGCTTTCCAGCCCAGTTCACGCTCAGCTTTCGCTGGATCAGCCCAGCATTCCGCAACATCGCCGGGGCGACGGTCGACAAGTTTGTAATTAATTTCCAGACCACAGGCGCGGGCAAAGGCATTGACCATTTCCAGCACACTGACGCCCTGCCCCGTGCCGAGGTTATAAATATGCAAGCCGGCCTGTTCGCCGCAGACCTGCCAGGCCTTGACGTGCCCTTCCGCCAGATCCATGACATGAATGTAATCACGGACGCAGGTACCATCCTTCGTCGGATAATCATTGCCAAAGATGCTCAGACAATCCCGGCGGCCAATCGCGACCTGGGTGATGAAAGGCATCAGGTTATTCGGAATACCCTGCGGATCTTCGCCCATCCGGCCTGATTCATGCGCACCAATCGGATTGAAATAACGCAGTAACGTGATGCTCCAGCGCGGATCGGCCTTCTGCATATCCTCCAGGATCTGTTCAATCATGAGTTTGGTTCGGCCATACGGGCTCATGGTGGAACGGGGAGAATCTTCCTGAATAGGTACGGTTTGCGGATCGCCGTAAACCGTGGCAGAAGAACTGAAAATGAAGCGGTAACAACCGGCCCGGCGCATCGCCCCCAGCAGACTCAGCGTGCCGGAGATGTTGTTTTCGAAATATTCAAAAGGCTTTTGTGTGGATTCGCCGACAGCTTTTAATGCGGCGAAATGGATCACGCCGGCAATCTGCTGTTCCTGAAAAATACGATCCAATAATGCAGGATCCCGGATATCGCCCTGATAAAACAGCGGACGTTTTCCTGAAATCTCTTCAATTCTGTCCAGGACAGATAACTTGCTGTTGCATAAGTTATCCAGAATGACCGGCTCCAAACCTGCGGACATTAAAGCCAGACAGGTATGACTGCCTATGTAACCTGTTCCGCCGGTAACCAGAATTTTCATGTTATCTCCTCTCAAGATAAGGCTAACCCTTGGTTGGTATATTTGTTATTCGCTAGTCTAGAAGAGAGTGAAAGGTCAGACTGTGATCTGACATACAAAATGTAAACGTTTACACTTATTCCTGATTTATATCCTGTGATTAGTATGGATTAGTACTGGTGGCCGTATAACTATCCCTGTTATATTGCAGGCAGTTATGCATGAAAATTACGCGTTCCGGATGAGAAATACGCATTATGGCAACCATTAAAGACGTCGCGAAGCTGGCAGGAGTTTCGATTGCAACCGTTTCAAGGGTGATAAACAACTCCCCTAAAACCGGTGAAGCCGCAAGAGAAGCAGTGAAGCGGGCCATGGAAGAGTTAAATTACAGCCCGGATCCCAATGCCAGAGCGTTAGTAAGCAGAGTAAACGATACCATCGGTTGTATGGTTTTTGATGTGGCCGATCCGTTTTTTGGTGCGATGGTGAAAGCCATTGAAACAGAATGCCGGGCACATCATAAACATTTATTGATCGGTAACGGCTCGCACGATGCCGCACAGGAACGCGAGACCATTGAGCTTTTAATCAGCAAGCGCTGTGAAGCACTGATCATTCACAGTAAAGCGCTCAGTAACGAAGAATTGACCGCCTATGCCCAAAAATCGCCGGGCATGGTATTTATCAACCGGTTACTCCCCGAACTCCCTTCCCGCTGCATCTGGCTGGATAATCATTACGGCAGTTACACCATCACTCAGCATCTGATCGAATTAGGGCATAAGCATATTGCCTGTGTGGCGTCCAAATATGATATCGAAGACGCTCATGAGCGCATTCGCGGCTATCAGGACGCGCTGCGCGAATCCGGACTGGATCCAGATGAAATTGCAGTGGAACGTTCCGAACCGAATGAAGAAGGCGGTGAACAGGCTATCCAGAACCTGCTGGGTCGTGGCAGCCCTTTTACTGCCGTCGTTGCGTATAACGATGCGATGGCCACAGGGATCATTTCGGTACTGATTGATAACGGCTTCAGAGTACCGGAAGACGTCTCCGTGGTGGGTTTTGATGATGTTATCTTTGCCCGCTTCTCGCGGCCTAAATTGACAACCATGCGTTACCCTATTTCCATGATGGCCTCCAAAGCCACGCAGATGGCAATGCAGCTGGCCACAGGCGAAACCTCCGATCACAGAGCCCAGATGTTTCGGCCTGTCCTGGTCAAACGGCAGTCATCGGCGATTGCTCCTCAGGAAACCCGGTAACCTTCCCTCTCTTATTTTCCGTTTTATCTTTGTAACCGGCAGATCGTTTATCTGCCGGTTCTTTTTTGCCTGCCAGATACCCATCAAAAATAATTCGGCCTGTCTGAGAACAGACAGGCCGATTCGTACTTGGGGGTGAAACTGAAACTATTTATTTTTTCTTGGCGTATTTCAGCGAGTCCAGCGCTACTGCCATGATGATGATCGCGCCCTTGATGATGAACTGCCAGTAAGGGTTCACACCGATATAAGTCATACCGTAGTTGATAACCGTGAAGATGATTACCCCGGTAATAACGCCCAGTACGGTACCCACACCACCACTGAAGGAGACACCACCCACGACGCACGCAGCTATCGCGTCCAGTTCATACATGAAACCCAGGTTGTTAGTCGCACTACCGATACGACCCGCTTCCAGCATACCGCCGAAGGCATAGAACACACCGGACAGCATATAGATCAGGATCAGGTTCAGCGTGACGTTAACACCCGATACTTTCGCTGCTTCAGGGTTACCACCAATCGCGAAAATGTTTTTACCAAATTTGGTTTTGTTCCACAGTACCCAGATAAGTGCGGTCGCAATGGCGGCGTAAATCACCAGATAAGACAGTTTAAACGTCCCGATCTTGAAATAGCCCTGGGTAAAACTGGAGAAACGTGGATCAAAACCAGCAATCGGTGATGCACCGGCCAGATCGTAGTACAGTGAGTTCACACCATAGACGATGATCATGGTGCCCAAAGTGGTAATAAATGGCGTCACATTCAGTTTGGCAATGATGATACCGTTGATTAAACCGATCAGCGCGCCCACCGCACACACAATCAGGATAACAACCGGGATCGGGATTTCGCCGATGGACGGGAATACCTTATTCACGTTTGTCATTGCCTGCAGTAATGTCGCAGCAATGATTGCCGCCAGACCAACCTGACGACCGGCCGACAAGTCGGTACCTTGGGTAACAATCAGACCAGCCACACCTAACGCAATAATGACACGTACTGCAGATTGAGTGAGGATATTACTGAAGTTATTCAGACTTAAAAATGTAGGCTCTTTAATAATAATGATCGCCAGTAAAATTAAAAGAACCACATAAATACCACCATTTTTCAGGTAGTTTAGAGTTTTTGATACATTCATGATGTATATCCCCGGATTACAAATACAAAGCTGCCAAACGCATAATTTCTTGCTGATCAGTTTTTTCTGTTTCAACAATGCCTGCCACACGACCGTTACTCATCACAAGAATACGATCGGTGATACCTAATAATTCCGGCATTTCTGATGAAATCATAATAATGCCTTTATCTTTTTTGGCTAATTCAAGCATCAATTGATAAATTTCAAATTTTGCACCAACATCAATGCCGCGCGTTGGTTCATCCAGCATTAATATTTCCGGCTGGGTTAACAACCAGCGGCCAATAATAACTTTCTGCTGGTTACCACCGGATAATGATCCAATCGCTGTTTTCTGGCTTGGTGTTTTTACCCGCATAGAGTCAATCACCCACTGGGTATCACTCTTCATGCGTTTATTATCCAATAAACCAGACTTGCCTTTGTAATTATCCATATTGGCAATCAGCGAGTTGAATGCGATATCCAGCTGACTGTAAATACCGGTGGAACGACGTTCTTCCGTTACCAGCGCAAAGCCATTGCGGATGGCATCATGCGCATCGACGTTCTTAACTTCTTTACCATGCAGTTTAATGGTGCCGGATGCTTTCTCGCGGATCCCGAAAATCGTTTCAACAATCTCGGTACGTTTCGCACCGACCAGGCCGGCAATACCGAGGATCTCGCCTTTGCGCAACTGGAAGGTCACATCCTTGATTGATGGCTGATTCAGGGCGGTCAAACCTTCGACTTCCAGAATGACTTCTTTCGGCCGGTTCACTTTTGGCGGGAAACGCTGTGTCAGTTCACGACCGACCATCATACCGATGATCTTGTCCATGTCTAACCCTTCAAGTGAACAGGTATTTACCCACTGACCGTCACGCAGAATAGTGATTTCATCGCATAACTGGAATATTTCTTCCATTTTATGCGAGATATAAACAATACCGCAGCCGCGATCTTTTAATTTGCGGATAATGGTAAACAGATGATTCACTTCTTTCTCGGTCAGAGATGAAGTCGGTTCATCCATAATTACAATTTTTGCATTATACGAGAACGCCTTGGCAATCTCGATCATCTGCATTTGAGATACAGAAAGATTGGCAACCTTTTCTTTAGGGTCGATATCGATACCCAGTTCTTCAAATATTTCCTTGGTATCTTTATACATTTTGTTGTGATCAATAAACATGCCCTTTGTCGGGTAGCGCCCCAACCACATGTTATCCATCACGGAACGTTGTCTTACCTGGTTTAATTCCTGGTGCACCATAGAAACACCGTTATCCAATGCTTCTTTGGCAGAGTGAAAATTAATTTCTTTGCCCTGGAAAATAATTGTGCCGGCATCTTTTTCATAGATACCGAACAAGCATTTTAATAATGTGGATTTACCCGCACCATTTTCACCCATTAATGCATGGACTGAATGTGGACGGATTTTTAAATTCACATTATCCAAAGCTTTTACACCCGGAAACTCTTTGCAAATACCTACCATTTCCAGCAGATATTCCTGAGATGAATTCACTGTGATATCAGCCATAATATTGCCACAACCATAAAGAAATAAGAGGAGGAGCATCCTCCTCTTATCAGGTCTACTTCGAAGGGTTTATGTATTACTTGAACTGGCTCAGGTTATCTTTATCGACGCCTACGTATGGTACACGTACCACTTTATCGACGATCTGCCACTGAGTACCTTCCGCAGCCGCTTTGCCTTCAGCCAGGTTTTTAGCCAGATCGAAAGTCGCTTTCGCCTGGTTGTTGGCATCGTTCAGTACGGTGCCAGCCATTGTCCCGGCTTCTACCATCGCCAGCGCTTCCGGCAGTGCGTCTACACCAAACACTGGCGTTTTGGTATTGCCATGCGCTTTCAGTGCTTCTACCGCACCCATGGCCATTGCGTCGTTGTTAGCAATAACAACTTCGATCTTGGCGCCATTAGGACCAGACAACCATGCGTCTGCCTTGTCTTTCGCCATTGCGGTATCCCACATGGCGGTATCGACGTTCAGCGGATTGGTTTTGATCTTATGGGTTTCGTCCAGCGTTTTGGTCACGTAGGTAGTACGTGCTTCAGCATCCGGATGACCTGGTTCGCCTTTCAGCAATACATAGTCAATCACGCCATCTTTATTCAGATCCCATTCCGGGTGCGCTTTCCATTGCTTAGCAATGATGTCGCCCTGAATGATGCCTGATTCTTTAGAGTCAGTTCCTACATAATAAGCTTTGTCATAGCTGGCCAGCGCTTCTTTGCTTGGTTCCTTGTTGTAGAACACAACCGGAATTTCAGCTTCTTTGGCTTTTTCAATCACAACCGGTGCTGCAGCAGGGTCAACCAGATTGATAGCCAGCGCTTTTACGCCTTTGGAAATCAATACGTCGATCTGGTCGTTCTGTTTGGACTGATCGTTCTGAGAGTCGTTCATCAGCAATTCAACATCTTTATACTGAGCGCCTTCTTTCTCGATCGCTTTACGAACTGCTGACATGAAGTTGTCATCGTATTTATAGACAGTGAAGCCCAGCAGAGTTTCTGCCTGCGCAGCGGCACCAATGGTCAGACCAGCTAAAATTACAGCTAATTTAGAGAACTTTTTCATTCGGTTTTTCTCCAGTTATTCTTTTTGCTGCAAAGCACTTTTATGGAAATCCCAACAACTGTTTTGTCATTGAGCTTGTTCGTCAATAACATTACTCAGTTTTCTGTTATTCTTTTGTGATCTTCCCTGCAATATGAAATCGTTTACATCAATAATTCTTCAGTTTCGGGAATCCGCTAACACTTTTGCCTGTATATGGCGCCTATCTGCCACCATTGAAGCCCCTTGCCGTTCCGTAAAACAATGGTATCGCTTACATAAACGTTAAATTCGAGACTTTATTGTTAAAAAATTGTGAATCTATACGCCGCACAAGGTCAGTTACAATCAGTTACAATAAACAATAATTGGTAATAAGCTTCGATAGAGACCTCTGGCAAATAAAAATTCCGTTAAGTTATTGTTTTTTATTTGTGTAAACGTATTCATTAAGACGATGGGTGAAAATTTATTCTGAATGACGGTATGTGATTTGTTATAAATTTGTTGCTCACACTCACAGAAACAATCATTTCCAATACACCTTTACATGAGCAGTTCGTAACATACGCGAAGATTTAAGTGTATACAGAATAAGGCTTAATTGTTCTTCTTCACGATTTTTACATTCTCTCTGGCGACTCTGCACGTGATTAACTAGTCTGAAATGGAATTCGTGTGAAAACAGTCCCTGCCTCCGGATCCTGGAAGTGCAGAGCCCGCAACCCCGTATTTACAGAACGGGTTGTCTGACTCCGTTCATCTGTTCCACCTTCCGCTGACGGGATGGGATGTCCCTTATCTCTACCGATAATTAAAGCTGCAGCAAGATTGCTGACAGAGGTGGCATATGGCTGATTTGGCGCATAACGGTTCTTTTTTATTTTATGTTCTGGCTGCTATCGCATTGTGCGGCATCATGATTGGTCTGGCCGCTTTTCTGGGTGGGCGGGCTTACGGACGCAGCAAAAACAAACCTTTCGAATCGGGTGTCGATTCTGTCGGCAGCGCCCGCCTGCGTTTTTCCGCAAAATTTTATCTGATAGCGATGTTCTTCGTGATTTTTGACGTGGAAGCGCTGTTTCTGTTTGCCTGGTCTGTTTCTGTTCGGGAGAGCGGCTGGCTTGGCTTTCTTGAGGCTGCAACCTTTGTCGTTCTGCTACTGGTTGGCCTGATCTATCTGTGGCGCATTGGTGCACTTGACTGGGCGCCGAAAGACCAGCCCTCCTCTTCTCATCACACTGATCAATCCAGGTAAGCACGAGGCTTGTCATGAAGTACACCCTGACCCGTATCGATCCGAACGCCCCGATCGAGCGTTATCCGGCGGAAAAGAAACAGACTGTGAATGATCCGTTGCAGGAGGTTGGCCGCGGCATTCTGCTCGGCAAACTGGAAAACGTCCTGAACTCGACGGTGAACTGGGGACGAAAGAATTCGCTCTGGCCTTATAACTTCGGGATCTCCTGTTGTTATGTGGAAATGACGACCGCGTTTACCGCTGTCCATGATGTGGCACGGTTCGGGGCAGAAGTTATCCGGGCATCGCCCCGTCAGGCGGATTTTATGGTCATCGCCGGTACCCCTTTCATCAAAATGGCGCCGGTTATCCAGCGTCTTTATGAACAGTTACTGGAGCCCAAATGGGTGATCAGTATGGGTGCCTGCGCCAACTCCGGCGGCATGTACGATATCTATTCGGTCGTCCAGGGCGTGGATAAATTCCTGCCGGTGGATGTGTATATTCCGGGCTGTCCGCCACGGCCGGAAGCCTTCCTGCAGGCCTTGCTGCTGCTGCAAAAATCGATTGGAGAAGAGCGTCGTCCGCTGTCATGGGTGGTTGGCGATCAGGGGGTTTACCGGGCACAGATGCCTTGCGAGAAAGAGCTGTCCCGTGACCAGCGTATTGCAGTCACCAATCTGCCAACTCCTGACAAGTTGTAAGGGCGACATCATGAGCCAGCTGACACAACAATTTCCGGTCAATTCTGAGATGCAACTGTGGCATACCAGTGATCTGCAGGATACGCCGGTAGTGCAGGAGTTATTGCACCGCTTTCTGCACGATATTCTGCATGTACAGAGTACCCGGATGGGGATCCCGGTTGTGTGGATCCGGCGGGATGTCTTACTGAACGTGATCCGCTATCTGCGGCATGCGCCCAAACCATTTGTGATGCTGTATGACCTGCATGCCATCGACGAACGGCTGCGGACACATCGTCAGGGATTACCGGCTTCCGAATTCACTATGTTCTATCACTTGCTGTCGATCGACCGGAACAGTGATGTGATCCTGAAAGTACCGCTCACCGAATCGGATCTGCGGATGCCTTCCCTCACCGGCGAGTTTCAGAACGCCAACTGGTATGAAAGAGAAGTCTGGGACATGTTTGGGATCCATTTCGATGGACATCCGCATCTGACCCGCATTCTGATGCCGCGCAACTGGAAAGGTCATCCGTTACGTAAAGATTACCCTGCCCGCGCGACCGAGTTTGAGCCCTTCATGCTGGATGAAATGCGCCAGGATGAGGCGCAGGAACAGTTGCTGTTCAAACCGGAAGAATGGGGCATGAAACGCGGTACCAGCAGTGAAGACTACATGTTTCTGAACCTGGGGCCGAACCATCCATCTGCTCACGGTGCGTTCCGGATTGTGCTGCAACTGGATGGTGAAGAGATCCTCGATTGTGTACCCGATATCGGTTACCACCACCGTGGCGCCGAGAAGATGGGCGAACGTCAGTCCTGGCACAGCTATATCCCTTATACCGATCGGGTGGAATATCTGGGCGGGGTGATGAATAACCTGCCGTATGTGCTGTCGGTGGAAAAACTGGCCGGCATTGAAGTACCGGATCGCGTGAAATATATCCGTATCATGATGTCTGAACTGTTCCGCATCAACAGCCATCTGCTGTTCCTCGGTACTTACATCCAGGACGTCGGCGCCATGACGCCGGTGTTCTATGCCTTCACCGACCGGCAGAAAATCTACAACATCATTGAGGCTGTGACTGGTGCGCGTATGCATCCTTCCTGGTTCCGGATTGGCGGTGTAGCCCATGATCTGCCGCAGGGCTGGCAACGTCTGGTGAAAGAGAATCTGCTCGACTGGCTGCCGGAACGTCTGAATGAATATGTCAAAGCGGCACTGAAAAACAGTGTGCTGATGGGCCGCACCGTCGGTATTTCCGCCTATAACACCCAGCAGGCGCTGAACTGGGGGGTGACCGGCGCCGGCTTACGTGCAACAGGACTGAACTTTGACCTGCGTAAATGGCGCCCTTACTCCGGTTACGAAATGTTTGATTTCGATGTCCCGGTCGGTCAGAACGGCGACGCCTACGATCGGGCCATGGTGCGGGTGGAAGAGATCCGCCAGAGCATGCGTATCATCGAACAGTGTATGCACAACATGCCGGCAGGTCCGTTCAAGGCGGATCATCCGCTGACCACGCCGCCGCCGAAAGAGCGTACCCTGCAGCATATTGAAACCCTGATCAATCACTTCCTGCAGGTTTCCTGGGGACCGATCATGCCGGCGCAGGAATCCTTCCAGATGATTGAAGCGACCAAGGGGGCCAACAGTTATTACCTGACCAGCGATGGCAGCACCATGAGCTACCGCACGCGTATCAGAACACCCAGCTTTGCCCACCTGCAGCAGATCCCGTCCGTGATCCACGGTCACCTGGTCTCCGATCTGATTGTGTATCTGGGTAGTATCGATTTCGTTATGTCAGATGTGGATCGCTAACTATGAATCATCAATGCCAAAGCAAAAATGAGCCGTTTGTACTGTCAGATTCTGAACGGACAGCAATTCAGCACGAGATGCATCACTATGAAGATCCGCGCGCTGCCAGCATCGAAGCACTGAAAATTGTCCAGCAGGCACGCGGCTGGGTACCTGACGGCGCCATCTATGCCATCGCGGATGTCTTAGGTATTCCGGCTTCGGATGTCGAAGGCGTGGCGACTTTCTACAGCCAGATTTTCCGTCAGCCGGTTGGCCGTCACATCATCCGCTATTGCGACAGCGTGGTTTGTTTCATCAACGGTTATCAGACGATACAGCAGACGCTGGAGGAAAAACTGGGTATCCGGCCAGGTCAGACCACAGCCGATAACCGTTTCACCCTGCTGCCCGTCTGCTGCCTGGGTAACTGTGATAAAGGGCCGTCCATGATGATCGATGAGGATACTCACAGTCATCTAAGCGCAGACAAAATCGACGAACTTCTGGAGCAATATCCATGATCCGAACTGCTGATTCTCATCCCCTCACCTGGCGGCTGCGGGTCGATCAGCAGCCAGTCTGGTTTGAGGAATACCGGGCCAAACAAGGTTATGCCGGCGCAGAAAAGGCACTGGCGCTGGCACCGGCTGCCGTGACGGAACAGGTGAAAGCAGCCGGATTACGTGGCCGTGGCGGCGCCGGTTTCCCGACCGGCGTGAAGTGGAGCCTGGTGCCGATGGATCCGAAATTCGACAGGAAATACCTGTTGTGTAACGCCGATGAAATGGAACCCGGCACTTACAAAGATCGTCTGCTGCTGGAACAACTGCCCCACCAGCTGATTGAGGGCATGCTGATTGGCGCTTACGCCCTGCAGGCTTACCGCGGTTACATCTTCCTGCGTGGTGAATATGTTGTCGCGGCGGAACGGTTACGTCATGCGATTGACGAAGCTACCAAAGCGGGTTTCCTCGGTAAGAACATCCTCGGAACCGGTTTTAACTTTGAACTGTTCGTACATACCGGTGCCGGCCGTTACATCTGCGGCGAGGAAACCGCGCTGATCAATTCACTGGAAGGCCGCCGGGCCAATCCGCGGGCCAAACCGCCGTTCCCGGCCCTGGCCGGTGCCTGGGGCAAACCGACCTGCGTCAACAACGTGGAAACCCTGAATAACGTGCCAGCCATCCTGCTAAACGGCGTGGACTGGTACAAAGGCTTGTCTGCCGGCAAGAGCAACGATACTGGTACCAAGCTGATGGGTTTCTCCGGACGGGTTAAAAATCCCGGCCTGTGGGAACTGCCCTTCGGCACGACCGCCCGTGAAGTGCTGGAAGATTACGCCGGTGGCATGCGGGATGGCCTGACGCTGAAAGCCTGGCAGCCGGGCGGTGCCGGTACGGATTTCCTGACGGAACAACATCTTGATCTGCCCATGGATTTTGACTCGATCGGGAAAGCCGGCAGCCGTCTGGGTACCGCGCTGGCGATGGCGGTGGATCACGAAATCAATATGGTGTCACTGACACTGAATCTGGAAAAATTCTTTGCCCGTGAATCCTGTGGCTGGTGCACCCCCTGCCGGGAAGGTTTGCCGTGGAGCGTCAAAATCCTGCAGGCCCTGGAACAAGGGGAAGGTCAGCCGGGTGATATCGAAACACTGGAGCAACTGTGCCGCGATCTGGGTCCGGGGAAAACGTTTTGCGCTCACGCCCCCGGTGCCGTGGAACCATTACAGAGCGCCATTAAGTATTTCAGAGCAGAGTTTGAAGCCGGCATTACCCGCGATCCCATGCTGTCTTCCCCTGTTCCGGCCGGGATACAACCCAATCTGCTGGAACAGCGCTGGTGATCACCGGATATAAAAAAAGGAAGTGATGTTGCTATGGCCACAATTCATGTAGACGGCAAAGAGTATGAAGTCAACGGGGCGGATAACCTGCTGGAGGCCTGCCTGTCTCTGGGGCTGGATGTCCCCTATTTCTGCTGGCATCCGGCGCTCGGCAGTGTCGGCGCCTGCCGGCAATGTGCCGTAAAACAATATTCCGGTCCCGATGATAAACGCGGCCGGCTGGTGATGTCCTGTATGGCCCCCGCCAGTGACGGCACCTATATCTCGATTGACGATGAGGAAGCGGTCGCATTCCGCCAGAGCGTGAATGAATGGATGATGCTGAATCATCCGCACGATTGTCCGGTCTGTGAGGAAGGCGGCGCGTGTCATCTGCAGGATATGACGGTGATGACCGGTCATAACACCCGCCGTTACCGTTTCACCAAACGCACACATGAAAATCAGGATCTTGGCCCATTCATCAATCATGAAATGAACCGTTGTATCGCCTGTTACCGCTGTGTGCGTTATTACAAAGATTACGCAGATGGCAGTGATTTGGGCGTCTATGGCGCACACGATAATGTTTATTTCGGCCGGGTCGAATCCGGCACCTTGGAGAGCGAGTTCTCCGGCAACCTGGTCGAAGTCTGCCCGACCGGCGTGTTCACCGACAAAACCCAGTCAGCCCGGTTCAACCGCAAATGGGACATGCAGTTTGCCCCCAGTATCTGCCACGGTTGCAGCCTGGGCTGTAACATCAGCCCCGGTGAGCGTTATGGCGAGCTGCGCCGTATCGAAAACCGTTATCACGGCGGGATCAACCATTACTTTCTCTGTGACCGCGGACGTTTCGGTTATGGCTATGTCAACTTGCCGGAACGGCCTTACAAAGCCTGGCACCGGCATGAAGGCCAGCGGTTTGAGCTGAGCACCACGGAAGCGGCGGAAAAAATCGCCGATCTTCTGCGGCAGAATAAACGGATTGCCGGCATTGGTTCTCCCCGGGCCAGTACGGAAAGCAACTTCATGCTGCGGGAACTGGTGGGCGCCAGCAACTTTTCCAGTGGCATTGCCACCCGGGAGTGGCAGTGTCTGCAGAAAATGACCACCTTGCTGCGTCACAGCGGAGTACATACCCCCACCCTGCGCGAAATCGAAAGCTGTGATGCCATTCTGGTCCTGGGTGAAGATCTGACCCAGACTGCGGCCCGCATGGCACTGTCGGTGCGTCAGGCCGTCAAGGGTAAAGCCCGTCAGATGGCAACAGAGTTGAAAGTGGATGTCTGGCAGATTGCCGCCATCCAGAATATCGGACAAAACGATCGCTTCCCGCTCTATCTCACCAGCGTCGACAGCACGCGTCTGGATGACGCCGCCTGTCTGCATTACCACGCGGCTTATGCGGATCAGGCCCGCCTGGGATTTGCCGTCGCACACCTGCTGGATCGTGCGGCACCAGCAGTCCCTTATGCGGACGACAATCTGATGGCCATGGCACAGAAAATTGCCGACGGTCTGTCAAAAGCGAAAAAACCGTTAATCATCACCGGCACCACATCGGAAACCCCTGCGTTACTGGATGCTGCTGCCAACATTGTCCGGGCGCTGAAGCAGCAAAATGCCGATGTCAGTCTGTCACTGGTGGCGGCCGAGGCCAACAGCGTAGGGAGTGCCTTGATCGGCGGCAAGCCGCTGGAACAGATGCTGAGCGAACTGGAACAGGGGCGTATCGATACGCTGATTGTGACAGAAAATGATCTGTTCCGTCGTCTGCCGGCATCACGCGTACAGGCGGCACTGGAAAAAGTGCAGCAGCTCATCGTGCTCGACCACCAGCCAACCGGACTGACCGAGATGGCAGACTGGGTCTTGCCTGCAGCCACGTTTGCCGAAGCGGATGGTACGCTGATCAACAATGAAGGCCGGGCGCAGCGCTTCTTCCAGGTGTTTGATCCCACCTATTACGATAACAGCCGCTCAGTCAAAGCCAGCTGGCACTGGCTGCATGTGCTGAACAGTCTGCAGACGCACCGTCGGATGGACTGGGGCGAGCTGGATGACATCGTCACCCGCTGCGCCGAGACCATCGCGGAACTGCGCGGCATTGCCGATGCAGCGCCGGATGCCAAATTCCGCATCAAAGGCATGAAGCTGGCCCGCTCCCCCCACCGCTACAGTGGCCGCACCTCCATGCGCGCCAACATTGATGTCAGTGAACCGCAGGCCGCGCAGGATCCGGATTCCGCCTTTGCCTTCTCCATGGAGGGTTATATCGGCAGCCGGGAAACATTCCAGCAAGTCCCGTTTGCCTGGGCACCGGGCTGGAACTCCCCTTCCGCCTGGAACAAATTCCAGGATGAGGTCGGCGGTCATCTGCGCGCCGGCGATCCGGGAACCCGCCTGTTTGACAGTGCGCTGTCCGGCCAGGCGGAATATCAGACCACGATCCCACCGGCTTATCTGCCGGATACCAATTTTCAGATCGTGGCTCACTGGCAGCTGTTTGGCAGTGAAGAACTGACGCAGCGTTCACCGGTGATGCTGCAACGCATGGCAACCCCAGTACTTTGGCTGAGTGAAGACGATGCTGCGCGTCTGAAATTGCAGGAAGGCTCGGTGGTCCGCTTTGTCTGGGATAACCAGCCATTCACGCTGCCGGTAAGAATCAGTCATCATCTGGCGGATGGTCTGATCGGCTTGCCGCTGGGCGTGACACCGTTCACTCCGGCCATGCTGGCGGCAACGATTGACTCATTGCAGGAGGTCAGAACATGACAATCTCCGCAGAATTAATTGATCTGCTGATCGCCATCGGCAAAGCGCTGATTGTGCTGGTTATTGTGGTCGGGATCGGTGCCTTCATGAGCTTTATCGAACGGCGTCTGCTCGGTCTCTGGCAGGATCGCTACGGCCCGAACCGGGTCGGACCATTCGGTATCTTCCAGCTGGTCGCCGATATGATCAAAATGTTTTTCAAGGAAGACTGGATCCCGCCTTTTGCGGATCGGCTGATCTTTGTTCTGGCACCGATGATCGCATTCTGCTCTTTCCTGATCGCGTTTGCGATTGTGCCGATTACCCCCGACTGGGGTGTGGCCGATCTGAATATCGGGATCCTCTTCTTTCTCGCAATCGCCGGACTGGCGGTCTATGCCGTGCTGTTCGCCGGCTGGTCGAGCAACAACAAGTACTCCCTGCTGGGCAGTCTGCGTGCTTCCGCGCAAACCTTAAGTTACGAGGTGTTTCTCGGCCTGTCGCTGATGGGCGTGGTGGCGCAAACCGGTTCCTTCAACATGCGTGACATCGTTGAAGCGCAAAGCGACCTCTGGTTCATCATTCCGCAATTCTTTGGCTTCATCACCTTTGCCTTCGCCGGCGTGGCCGTTACTCACCGGCATCCGTTTGACCAGCCGGAGGCCGAACAGGAACTGGCCGATGGCTATCACATTGAATATTCCGGCATGAAATGGGGGATGTTCTTCGTTGGCGAATACATCGGGATCGTACTGGTTTCCGCCTTGCTGGTGACGCTGTTTTTCGGTGGCTGGCATGGTCCCTGGCTACCGCCGGTGGTCTGGTTTGCGCTGAAAACCGGCTTCTTCATGATGCTGTTTATTTTGCTGCGGGCGTCATTGCCCCGCCCGCGTTATGACCAGGTTATGACCTTTGGCTGGAAAGTCTGTCTGCCGCTGACACTGGTAAACCTGCTGGTGACCGGTGCCCTGATCCTGTTACAGGCGGAGTGAGGAAAAAAACGTGAATATAAAACAAATAGTACAAGGTGTTGGCACCCAGTTGCGCAGTCTGGCGATGGTTTTTTCCCACTCCTTCCGCCCACGCGACACGCTCTGTTATCCGGAAGAAAAAGTACCGTTAGCCCCGCGCTATCGCGGCCGGATCGTACTGACCCGGGATCCTGACGGTGATGAACGCTGCGTGGCCTGCAACCTGTGCGCCGTTGCCTGTCCGGTGGGTTGTATTTCCCTGCAGAAAGCCGAAAGAGAGGACGGTCGCTGGTATCCGGAGTTTTTCCGCATCAATTTTTCCCGCTGCATCTTCTGCGGCTTATGCGAAGAAGCCTGTCCAACGACCGCCATTCAGCTCACCCCCGATTTCGAGATGGGCGAATATCGCCGTCAGGATCTGGTGTATGAAAAAGAAGATCTGCTGATCAGCGGGCCGGGAAAATATCCGGATTACAACTTCTACCGCGTCAGCGGGATGGCGATTGATGGCAAGCCCAAAGGCACTGCCCAGAAAGAGGCTGCCCCGATTGATGTCAAAAGCATTCTGCCGTAAGGAGCCCGCGGATATGGAACTCGCGTTTTATGGATCGTCGGTAGTCGCGATTCTGGCTACCCTCGGGGTCATCAGCGGAACGAACCCGATGCATGCCCTGCTTTATCTGATCGTGTCACTGATTGCGGTCGGCATGATTTTCTTCAGCCTCGGCGCCAGTTTCGCCGGTGCCATGCAGGTGATTGTCTATGCCGGCGCCATCATGGTGCTGTTTGTATTCGTGGTCATGATGCTGAACCTGGGAACCGCACAGGAACAGGAACGGCAGTGGCTGAGACCAATAACCTGGGTTGGCCCCCTGATCCTGAGTATCGGTCAGATGGCGGTTTTTTACGCCGCACTGCACGGCATTCCCGGCATCATCACTGGCGAGCCGATCACTGCCAAACAGGTCGGCATCGCACTCTACGGCCCTTATGTGCTGGCCGTTGAACTGGCCTCCCTGCTGCTGCTGGCTGGTCTGGTTGCGGCTTATCACCTCGGCCGGGAAAGCCGCCGTGGTGACATCATCTCCACCCGCAATGAGGAGGATGATGCATGAACGGCATTCCGTTTGAACATGGACTGCTTGTTGCAGCCATTCTGTTCTCGCTGGGGCTGTGTGGACTGTTAATTCGCCGGAATCTGTTATTCATTCTGATGAGTATCGAAGTCCTGATGAATGCCTCCGCGCTCGCCTTCATTGTCGCCGGCAGCCGTTATGGTCAGACTGACGGCCAGATCATGTATATCCTGGTGATCAGCCTCGCGGCCGCCGAAGCCAGTATTGGCCTGGCGCTGCTGATGCGGATGTACCGCCGTCATCACACACTGAATGTCGATTCAGTTAAGGAGATGCGCGGATGAGCCTGTTATTCCTGACTTGTCTGTTTCCGTTTGCCGGCTTCCTGCTCCTCGCCTTTTCCGCCGGCAGATTAAGCGAAAACCGCGCCGCGCTGATTGGCGTCGGCAGTATCGGGCTTTCTGCACTGACAACGCTGTTCGTCGGTCTGCAGTTTCTGCAACAAGGCGCAGCCAACACCTTCAGCCAGACGTTGTGGCAATGGATCAACACCCTGGATCTGAAAGTCGGACTGGTACTGCATCTGGATGGTTTATCGCTGACCATGCTGGGCGTCGTCACCGGTGTCGGTTTCCTGATCCACCTGTTTGCGTCCTGGTATATGCGCGGTGAAGAGGGCTACTCCCGTTTCTTCGCGTACACCAACCTGTTTATCACCAGCATGCTGTTTCTGGTGCTGGCGGATAACCTGATGTTTGTCTATCTTGGCTGGGAAGGAGTTGGTCTGTGCAGTTATCTGCTGATCGGCTTCTACTACAAGGATCGCAATAACATTGCTGCCGCGATGAAAGCGTTCATCGTGACCCGGGTCGGTGACGTGTTCCTGGCGATTGGCCTGTTTGTGCTCTATCGTGAGCTGGGCACACTGAATATCGCCGATATTCTGACGCTGGCCCCCCAGAAACTGACCGCCGGTGATCCCACCATCGAATTTGCCACGCTGATGCTGCTGGGTGGTGCGGTAGGTAAATCGGCTCAGTTGCCACTGCAAACCTGGCTGGCCGATGCCATGGCGGGTCCGACACCGGTCTCGGCGCTGATCCATGCCGCTACCATGGTAACTGCCGGGGTCTATCTGATCGCCCGCATGCATGGCCTCTTTCTGATGGCGCCGGATGTGCTGTATCTGGTCGGTATTGTCGGCGCAGTAACGTTGCTGCTTTCCGGTTTTGCCGCACTGGTTCAGACCGATATCAAACGTATCCTGGCCTATTCCACCATGAGTCAGATCGGTTACATGTTCCTGGCGCTGGGGGTTGGTGCCTGGGGTGGCGCGGTGTTCCATCTGATGACGCATGCGTTTTTCAAGGCGCTGCTGTTCCTTTCCGCCGGTTCCGTCATTCTGGCCTGTCATCATGAACAGAACATTTTCAAGATGGGCGGCCTACGCAAGTCGATCCCGCTGGTTTATGCCGCATTCCTGATCGGGGGTTCCGCTCTGGCAGCCCTGCCTTTCGTGACGGCTGGTTTCTTCAGTAAAGACGCGATCCTGTTTGCCGCGTACCAGGGCGGCTATTCCGGGTTATTGCTATCCGGTTTGGTTGGCGCCTTTCTGACTTCGCTGTACACCTTCCGCCTCATCTTCATCGTATTCCACGGTGACAGTAAGCTGAACGTGCATCCGGGTCATGGCATCAGTCATCATCTGCCGCTGCTGGTGCTGATGCTGCTTTCCACCTTTGTCGGCGCATTGATTACACCGCCGCTGGCCAGTGTGTTCCCGCCGGCCAGTGAAAGTCACGAAGGAAAACTACTGATTGAACTGCTTTCCGCCACCATTGCGATTGCCGGTATTGCGCTGGCGGCCATCCTGTTCCTGGGAAAACGGCCGTTGATCGGGCAACTGGCCAACAGCGCTGTCGGACGGCCACTGTGTAAGCTCTGGTTTCATGCCTGGGGATTCGACTGGCTGTATCAGACCCTGTTTGTCATGCCCTATCAGTGGATTGCGCAGTTACTGAAGCGGGATCCGCTGGATCGCATGATCGCACTGAGTGTCCCGGTTATCGGAATACTGAACCGCCTCAGTGTACGGATGGTCACCGGCAGTCTGCGCTGGTACGCCGCCAGCATGAGTCTGGGTGCGCTGGTTGTTTTGACCCTGTTGCTGATGTACTAGGAGGCCCGTCGTGAGTTTACTCTGGTTAATATTGTTACCATTTATCGGCGGCTTCCTTTGCTGGCTGGTGGAATTTACCCATAAGGGCACCAACATCCCCCGCTGGATTGCGCTGATCAGTATGGCGCTGCAATTGCTGCTGGCACTGAGCCTGTGGCATGCGTATGACTATTCGCTGGTATTGCCGGGACAAGGCAACTGGACACTGGATCATCAGTGGTCCTGGATCCCGCGCTTTGGCATTTCCATCCACCTGGCACTGGATGGTATCTCGCTGCTGATGGTGACACTGACCGGCCTGCTGGGGATACTGGCGGTCGTCTGCTCCTGGAGTGAAATTCAGGATCGGGTCGGTTTCTTCCACCTGAACCTGCTGTGGATCCTGGGCGGCGTGATCGGTGTGTTCCTGTCGCTGGACCTGTTCCTGTTCTTCTTCTTCTGGGAAATGATGCTGGTCCCGATGTACTTCCTGATTGCGCTATGGGGACATAGCGGCTCCGACGGCCGGACCCGTATCTATGCCGCCACCAAGTTTTTCCTCTATACCCAGGCCAGTGGTCTGCTGATGTTGCTGGCCATCCTGGCGCTGGTGTTCATGCACTATCAGGCTAGCGGTACCATCACGTTTGATTACACGGCCTTGCTGAACACCTCGATGCCCGCCGAAGTTGAATTTCTGCTGATGCTGGGTTTCTTTGTGGCCTTTGCCGTAAAAATGCCGCTGGTACCACTGCACGGCTGGCTGCCGGATGCCCACTCGCAGGCCCCCACCGCCGGTTCGGTCGACCTGGCCGGTATTTTGCTGAAAACCGCTGCCTACGGTTTGCTGCGGTTTGGTATTCCTCTGTTTCCGAATGCCTCCGCCGAATTTGCGCCAGTGGCCATGTGGCTGGGGATCATCGGGATCGTCTACGGCGCCGTACTGGCCTTCAGTCAGACGGATATCAAACGTCTGGTCGCCTATACCAGTATCTCGCACATGGGTTTTGTCGTGATTGCCCTGTATGCCGGCACTTCCACCGCGATTCAGGGCGCGATCGTGCAGATGGTGGCGCACGGCCTGTCCGCGGCCGGGCTGTTTATCATGTGTGGTCAGTTGTATGAACGTCTGCACACCCGCGACCTGCGTGAAATGGGCGGGCTGTGGCATCGTCTGCGCTATCTGCCGGGAATCATGCTGTTCTTCTCGGTTGCATCACTGGGCCTGCCGGGAACCGGCAACTTCGTCGGCGAATTCATGATCCTGCTGGGCAGTTTCAGTTCGGAACCGGTGATCGTCATGGTAGCCACCGTGGGACTGGTACTGGCGTCTGTCTATTCTCTGGTCATGCTGCAGCGGGCCTGCTTCGGCCAAGGAAAAGTGAATACCGCCCTGAAAGCGCTGAGCACCCGTGAATTCAGTATGTTGCTGTTACTGGTGATCTTGCTGGTGGGTCTCGGTGTTTATCCGCAACCGGTGCTGGATGTCAGCGGTATGACCGGTGTATTGCTGCAACCCGGCGACGCATCAGTCATGACGAATCAGCGCTAGGAGGAGTGTATGTCGTTTAATTCTGTCTTATTTATCGCCGAGCTGCCGCTGCTGCTGACCGCACTCACCGCCATTGCAGTGATGCTGTCGATTGCCTGGCAGCGCAATCATAAACAGGTGTTTTTTATCACGGCGGCCGGACTGAACGCCGCGTTGTTCAGCCTGCTCTGGGCCAGCAGCGCCACTGACGTGCAGGTAACGCCGCTGCTGATGGTGGACAGCTATGCGCTGTTCTACTCAGCGCTGATTCTGATTGGTTCACTCGCCACGATCACGCTCGCCCGCGCCTGGCTGAAAAAATTCCCGGATAACCGGGAAGAGTTTTATCTGCTCCTGATCCTGGCATCGACCGGTGCCATCGTCATGGCCCAGGCGCATCATCTGGCCGCCGTGTTTATTGGCATCGAACTGATGTCGCTGCCACTGTTCGGTCTGGTCGGTTACGCCTTCAAACAACGGCGCTCACTGGAAGCGGCGGTGAAATACATGGTGCTCTCCGCCAGTGCCACGGCGTTTCTGCTGTTCGGTATCGCGCTGATTTACGCTCAGCTCGGCAGTCTCGATATCGCCACTATCGGTGCCCGGCTTTCCCGGTTGCCCGATGTCGAGAATGCGCATCTCACGTTGCTGGTGGTAGGACTGGGAATGATGGTTATCGGGCTGGGCTTCAAACTGTCACTGGTGCCATTCCATCTGTGGACACCCGATGTTTATCAGGGAGCGCCGGCACCGGTCACCACCTATCTGGCGACGGTCAGTAAAATCGCCGTGTTCGCGGTGCTGCTGCGCCTGTTTTATTCCATTCCGGCAACCGACACCTTCTTCTACAGCCTGCTCGGCGGACTGGCCTTTATTTCTATCATCGTGGGCAATCTGCTGGCACTGCTGCAGAACAATCTGAAACGCCTGCTCGGCTTTTCTTCCACCGCGCATTTCGGGTATCTGCTGGTGGCGCTGGTTGCCTGTCGTCTGGGCGAATTATCGCAAGAAGCGGTGGCGCTCTATCTGGTGATGTATCTGCTGACATCGGTAGGCAGTTTCGGCGTGGTCAGTCTGATGTCGAGCCCGTATCAGGAACGGGATGCCGATGAACTGCCCGCGTATCGCGGTCTGTTCTGGCGACGTCCGATCCTCTCCTCGGCCCTGACCATCATGCTGCTGTCACTGGCCGGCATTCCGATGACGCTCGGTTTTATTGGCAAATTCTACATTCTCACTGTCGGTGTCCAATTCCATTTCTGGTGGCTGACCGGGGCGGTGGTCTTCGGCAGTGCGGTGGGGCTTTATTACTATCTGCGAGTGATCAGCATTCTCTATCTGCGCACACCGGGCATGCCATCACGGGATGCGACCAATGATTGGGGGCTGACCACCGGTGGTCTGATGGTATTAACCTCCGCGATACTGGTCATTCTGTTGGGTGTTTATCCGCAACCGCTGCTGGATCTGCTGCCGCTGGCACAGCTCTCCGCACCTTAAGCGCTCTCATGGCACATTTCCTGTGAAGTGTGCCAGTTTTTTATACATCCTTCCTGCTCAATTCATCTTATATTGGTATTATTGTTACCGGTTACATAAAACCACTATGTCCTGAACAGGTCGTGTTCGTACGAAGGAATAACCGTGTTATATAAAAATATCGCCAAGAAACTACGGTTCCGCATCAACTCGGATGAATTTGCCATCGGAGATGTCTTGCCGACCGAACGGCAGCTGATGGAGGAATACCAGGCCAGCCGGGTCTCCATCCGCAAGGCTATTGATGAACTGGTGACGCTGGATCTGATCGAGAAAAAACAAGGTAGCGGTACTTACATCAAGCAAAAAGAAATCGTGCACATGATGCAGCCGCTGCGCAGTGGAGTCGAAAGCTCGCAGGAGATCGGTAAGCGCATTACCAGTGAAGTCATTGAATTTTCTATCGTCTATCCGGATACCGAAATCGCCCAGCGACTGAAAATCAACCCGGCAGAGCGGGTTTATCACACCAAACGTGTACGCAAGATCAATGACCGGCCACAGATCATCGAGGAAAGTTTCATGCCTGTCGCGCTCTTTCCCGAGCTGACCATCCGGGTGCTGGAACACTCCAAGTTCGAATACATCGAAGACAAGCTGGGGCTGAAAATAGAAGGCAGCTATCAGGAGTTCTCACCGGTCCTGCCTGACAAGGAAGAAGAGCAGTTACTGAATATACAGAACCGGGAGCCGGTGCTGCAGATCACCTCCTTGTCCAATTTCCAGGACGGCACTATCTTCGACTACAGTGTGATGAAATTTAAGGCCAGCGAATACCTGCACGCCATGTATGTGCACCGCGAAACACAGGGGCCGATACTGTCACAGAAGAAATTGAGCACCCCGGATAACCAGATTCACTCGTCTGCACCGACAGAGGAAACACTCAAGTTCTATCCGGTACAATAGTTTTTATCTCACACCAAAAGGAAACCCGACAGATGAATAACTTCAGTTTTCGGAACCCGACCAGGATCCATTTCGGTAAAGGGCAAATCGCAAAAATCAGAGAGGAAATCCCGGCTGACGCCTGCGTGCTGATCACCTATGGTGGCGGCAGTATCAAAAAAAATGGTGTTTTGGATCAGGTACATGCCGCCTTGGAAAACATCACTTTTTTTGAGTTTGGCGGCATTGAACCCAATCCGCATTTTGAAACGCTGATGAAAGCCGTTGAACTGGTAAAGCAGGAAAAAATCACTTATCTGCTGGCGGTCGGCGGTGGTTCGGTCGTCGATGGCACCAAGTTCATCGCGGCGGCGGCAGAATACCCCAATGATCCGGTAGAAATGCTGCCCACCAAAGGTGCCCACATCCGTAGTGCTCTGCCGCTGGGCTGTGTGCTGACCTTACCGGCGACCGGCTCGGAAATGAATGGCAATGCCGTGATCACCCGCTGGGAAACCAAAGACAAGATCGGTATTTTCTCCGAACTGATCCGTCCGGCGTTTTCCGTGCTGGATCCGGAAACCACCTACAGTCTGCCGCCCCGTCAGATCGGCAATGGCGTGGTCGATGCCATTGTGCATATCGTCGAGCAGTACATGACCTATCCGGTGAACGGCAAAGTACAGGATTACTATGCGGAAAGTCTGCTGAAAGTACTGATGGAAGAAGGTCCGAAGGCGCTGCAGGATCCAACGAATTACGACGTGCGGGCCAATATCATGTGGGCGGCCACGCAGGCGCTGAACGGTACACTCAGCCTCGGCGTCCCGGGCGATTGGTCCATTCATGCCATTGGCCATCAGATCACCGCGCTGTACGGACTGGATCATGCCCAGACCCTGGCCATCGTGTTACCGGCAATATGGCACTACAAGAAAGAACAGAAAAAGGCCAAGCTGCTGCAATACGCCAGCCATGTGCTCGGCATGACAGAAGGCGATGACGAGCAGCGCGCCACGCTGGCGATTGAGAAAACCCGGGAGTTCTTTGAACTGATGGGCGTTCCGACCCGTTTCTCTGCCTATGGTCTGGATGAGAGCGTTATTCCGGCTGTGGTGGCCAAACTGAAGCAGCATGGCCGGCTGAAACTGGGTGAACATGGCGATATCACCCCGGACGCCGTTACCGAGCTGCTGCGACTGGCGCTGTAATTTCGACTGCCACTCCCCTATTGCCGGAAAGGACGCTCTTTTCCGGCAATCCCGCGATACCGGATCTTCATTCCCAGAATGATGCCGGCCAGAACCAGCGTGATACCATTGGCCGCAATCACCGCAATCTGTCCATTGATCACGCCATAGATACACCACAGCAAAACCCCAATGACAAATGCGACGTACATCAGTAATGAAATACCGGAGACATCGCGGGTACGCAAGATATGTATGACCTGAGGAATAAAGGATCCGGTCGTCAGACATCCCGCCACCAGCCCAACCAATTCTGTCAGTGAAGAATCCATCGTCTACCTATTCCCTGTAAATAAAAAAGATGCCACCCGAAGGTGGCATTAAGTTAACTCCAAGAACAACTCATTTTCACACACACATTTCAGCAGGCTTCCCCCTGACACCTGCTGCCGAACAATCAGCGCAGCTCAGGCCAGTAGTCTTTGTTGGCCGCAACCAGATCATCCAGAATGGCTTTGGCTACGGTCGCGCTTGGTACGGTCTTGGACAGCGTGATCGCCTGCCACAGCTTGGTATACGATTTCTCGATCCAGGCTTCCACTACCAGTTTCTCAACCGCAACCTGCTGATTCATCATGCCCAGCTGGAATTGCGGAATCGCGCCGATTTGCATTGGTTCCGGACCGGTATTGCCCACCAGACATGGAATTTCCACCATCGCCGTCGGATCAAAGTTACTGACAGAACCCTGGTTTGGCACGATCAGCAGCATGCGCTCTTTGGTGTTGTAGGCAATGGCACGCGCCAGATCGACGATGTATGAAGCATGCTCGTCGATATGCAGCGATGCACCGGCAGAAGAACCTTTCTCGGCGATTTTACGGCATTCACCAAACACGTGTTTCTCACGACCATCCATCACTTCGTTCGCACGGGTGTATTCTTTATCAGAATGTTCCACCACATAATCCGGGAACAGGTAATACTTCAGGTACGTATTTGGTAATGTATTGGTATCCAGGGCAAAGACATCTTTCGCCTTGGCAAAGGTATCGTTCCAGCTTGGTTCCACATGCTGTGAATCGATATCCTTGTGCACCACATAACCGTATTTCGCCACGTGCTCTTTCAGTTTCGGCATCAGATCGTTACCCGCCTGGTCACGGATATCGCTGTACCAGCCGAAGTGGTTCAGACCATAGTATTTCACGGTCATCTCTTTGCGGGATTCCAGACCCAGGATCTCGGCCATACGCACTTCAATACCGACTGGCATATCACAGATGTTCAGGATCTTCGAATTCGGACGCAGACGGCGGGTCGCTTCGGCCACAATCGCCGCCGGGTTGGAGTAGTTCAGCATCCAGGCGTTCGGAGAATATTTCTCCATGTAATCCACCAGCTCCAGCACACCACCGATAGAACGCATGCCGTAGGCAATACCACCAGGACCACAGGTTTCCTGACCAACGACACCGTGTTTCAGCGGGATTTTCTCGTCCAGTTCACGCATCGGGTATTTACCAACACGGATATGCGCCATCACGAAATCCACACCGCTGAAAGCTTCACGCGGATCGGTGGTGTAAGAGAAGACCACTTCCGGTGCGCGTTCTTTAATTAATACCGCACACGCTTTACCAATCACTTCCTGGCGGGCTGCGTCATTATCATAGAATTTCAGTTCTTTAATCGGGAATTTGTCCAGATTATCCAGCAGCATTAAAACGATACCAGGAGTAAAAGTACTACCACCACCAGCGACCAATACAGAATACTTTTGCATGTTAATCTCCAACTACGACTAATTAATTATTCAGCGATTAAGTTTTTAACTATTTAACAATTACGCATTCAACTTCATCAGATTTTCCATGCTGTCGCGAACCTGCGGCACAGACAAACCGATAATCACCTGAATTGCATCTTTATTTCTGACCACACCATGCGCACCGATCTGGCGGAATGTGGCATCATTCATAACCCGGTGTTCATCTTTGACACTGATACGTAAGCGGGTTGCACAATTATTCACTTCCGCAATATTTTCACTGCCCCCCAATGCTTCCAGTAATTGCAGCGCCTGACCTTCATACGGATTATCATTATTTACTACTGATGAACCCTGCTGACGGTTTTTATAATCGGCTTTGGTGAACAGTTTAATATCTTCTGCTTCATCTTCACGGCCCGGTGTTTTTACATCGAAGCGGAGAATCAGATATTTAAAGCTGAAGAAGTAGATGACGGTAAACAGAGAGCCGATCATGATTTGCATCAGCACATTCATCGCATGATTGTGGAACATCGGCAGCCAGTTCTGCACCATGATTTCCAGTAAACCACCACCCATGTTGCCGACAATGCCATTCATATACATCACCGCTGCCATGGTCGCCGCCAGTACAGCATGGATAGCAAACAGGAACGGCGCCACGAACAGGAAGGTAAACTCCAGCGGTTCCGTGATCCCCACCAGCACCGCAGTCAACACTGCCGGGATCAGCAGACCTGCCACTTTCTTCTTGTTCTCTGGTTTGGCGGTCATATACATGGCACCGGCAATACCAATCGCACCGAACATCTTGGAGTTGCCGTGCAGTGCAAACCCACCCTGCGGGAACAGCTCAATCAGCGGCTGGCTGGAGTTACTGAACTCCGCGATATGCTGGATCCAGTAAGCCTGGATACCACCTTCCACCACCGCCGGACCCAACACAAACGGACCATAGATAAAGTGATGCAGACCAGTCGGGATCAGAATGCGTTCCAGGAAGGTATAGATCCAGACACCGAATGCACCCGCCTGACTCAGGAACTCCTGCAGTGACGCAATACCACCCTGCACTTTTGGCCACACCAGTGCGGTTAAGAACGCCAGTGGCAGCATCGCAATGAAACCAATAATGGTAACAAACGCGGTACCCTGGAAAATACCCAGATAATCCGGCAGTTTTTTATCAAAATAGCGGTTATGAATATAAGTCATAATGGCCGCAATAAAGATAGAACCGATAATACTGGTATCTAATGTTTTAATACCGGCAATATTTGTTAATCCGCTGACGCCACCAATTGGTTGATTAAAATCAACACCAAATTCGGCACCCCAGGTCGTTAATATCGCGCCGATAAAATAATTGAATGTTAAATAAGAGACGATAACTGCCAAACAGGCCCGTGCATGCGCTGTTCTCGCCAGACCAATCGGCAAACCAATCGCGAAAATAATTGGCATATTACGGAATACTGTCCAGCTGCCTTCCTGAATAATCATCCAGAGTTTAAACCAGACCGTATCAGAATTAGCAATCGAACCGACCAGTTGTGGATTGGTTAATAATATTGATATACCAGCCACGATTCCCGCAAAGGGAAATAACAATACGGGAGTAAACATGGCACCACCGAATCGTTGTAATAACTTTAGCATCTTTGTCGCTCCTCAATTTCCAGTATCAGTGACATGGAACGTCATCTCCATCGACTTATTCTTTTTGATGCAACTGAAACTTTTTCGTTTCAGATGTGCTGTTGTGTAGTATCAATATAAAACCAATATGAATTTTAAAAAGCGACAACGATCACAAAGGTATTTCATTGGTATCAAAAATTCATATGATGGTATCTGTTTGTGACTATAAGTGGCCTATTAACGAACCTAACCAGATTAAATTGGTATTTAACTGGACACAATAAAGATACCAATTTAACGGTGATATAAAATGATATTCCGCAAACAGACAATGACAGGGAGAAAAAACAGGGGAACAGGGAAAGGAAACAAGCAGGGAACCCTGCTTGTCAGAATAAAACTCAGATCGCCGACTCTTCAATGACCGTTGGCCATCCCATGGCACACTGGCGCTGCGCTTCCTGCTGTAGTTCAGACGCTCGCAGATAATGCTCATTCAGCCAGCCCACCGGCAGCCGCAGCACAAGTTGATCTTCATTAGCCTCCAGCGCAAAACGCGGTACGGAACCTTCGGTCCGGCGCATGCACAGGATGATAGCAAAACGCAGCAAACGGGCTAACCGGGTCGCCTGGCGCAGCGAAACGGCATTCTGCTTTTCCAGTACTTCCACTTTAAAGCTATCACGCTGGTTATAGACCAATGCCGATAAGAGTTGCTTCTGTGCCGGTGTAAAGCCAGGCATATCAATGTTATCAATGATATACGCCGCATGTTGTGGCGCCTTCTTATACTCGATGCAAAGGCCCAGCTCATGCAGCATGGCAGCCCAGCGCAACATTGGACGTCCGTACTGTTCGCTTAGTTGCCACTCTTTCTGTACTTGCTGAAAAGCATATAGCGCCGCATCGCGCACACGCTCCGCCTGAATGCGATCCATCTGATAACGGGTGATCAGACTGTCGGCTGTACGCTCACGCACATCGCAATCACGACGTTTCCCGATCATGCCGTAGATCAGTCCTTCGCGCAGGGCGCCGCCCGCCAGCGTCATATTACCAATTTGCAGTGTTTCAAAGATCGCAATCAGGATCGCCAGCCCCGACGGGAAAACACTCAGCCGCTCCGGCATCAGTCCCTGCAGCACCAGCATATCCAGATGACCGCAAGCAATGGTCTGGGCTTTCAGCTCATACAGTTTGGCCAGCGTTACCCGCTCACTGCGGCCCTGGGCAATCATGATCTCCTGCAGCGCCTGCACCGTACCGGACGCACCGACACAGCTTTCCCAGCCCAGGGTTTTATATTCTCCGGCAACACCTTGCAAAACCGCTTTCGCTGCATCAATCGCCGCGGTGAAGTTGGCCTCGTTCAGCAAACCATCGGCAAAATAACGCTTGATCCAGGTCACGCAGCCCATGTGCAGACTGTTCAGCAGTTTGGCTTGGTTGTTTTCGCCGATGACCAGCTCCGTGCTGGCCCCACCGATATCAATCACCAGACGATTACCTTCACCGCTGGAAGTCCACGACACCCCCTGATAGATGGTGCGGGCTTCATCTTCCCCGGTAATGATCTCGATATGATGCCCCAGCACCTGTTCGGCAATTCGCAGAAAGGAATCAACGTTACGGGCCAGACGTAAAGTCGCGGTACCAACCACCCGGACATTCTCTTTGGGCACGTCCTGCAACTGTTCCGCAAACAGACGCAGACAATCCCAGCCCCGCGCCATCGCCTCATGGCTCAGATTGTGTTCAGTGTCCAGACCAGCAGCCAGACGCACTTTACGTTTGACCTTGGCGACAGTACGGATGGCACCAGCCACTTCCCGTACCATCAGCATGTGAAAGCTGTTCGAGCCAAGATCAATAGCAGCATATAACGGTGATTGATCCACGAAAGACATCCTGTCGTTAAGATTTATTCATCGGACGGCGACGTCCCGCCGATTGACGATCCCGCATATTACGGTTTACCGGCAAACGATGACGTACGACGCGTTTCGGCGCAACCACATCATCCAGCAGCGAGGCAGGATCATACTTGCTGACCGGGATCGCATGGTGAATATACTCTTCGATCGCCGGCAGGTTAAATGCGTAATCCTCGCAGGCAAAACTGATGGAATGCCCACTGCGACCCGCGCGACCGGTACGGCCAATACGATGCACGTAATCTTCCGCATCATCCGGCAGATCGTAGTTAAAGACATGCGTGACATCAGGAATATGTAACCCGCGGGCAGCCACATCCGTCGCCACCAGAATATCCAGATGACCGGAGGTAAAATCATCCAGAATCTTCAGACGTTTTTTCTGCGGCACATCGCCGGTCAGCAAACCGACACGGTGACCATCTGCCTGCAGCCAGGCATGAATATCTTCGCAGCCATGTTTGGTGTTAGAGAATACAATCGCCTTTTCCGGCCAGTCCTCTTCCATCAGTGTCAGCAACAACAGCATCTTGTCTTCGTTAGAAGGATAGAACAACTCTTCCTTGATGCGCTGCCCGGTCATCTGCTCTGGTTCAACCTGCACATGCTGCGGCTCATTCATATGTTCATACGCCAGCTCCTGCACGCGCAGCGACAGAGTGGCCGAAAAGATCATATTCAGACGCTGTACCGGAGGCGGCATGCGGCGGAACAGGTAACGGATATCCTTGATAAAGCCCAGATCGAACATGCGATCTGCTTCATCCAATACCACCACCTGGATCGCACCCAGATCAATCAGCCCCTGTTTCAGGAAGTCGATGATACGACCAGTCGTACCAATCAGCAGGTCAATGCCCGCTTCCAGTACAGCCTGCTGTTTTTCATAGCCTTCACCGCCATAAGCCAGCCCCATTTTAAAACCGCAGCTGGCAGCCATCGCACCGGCATCATTATAGATCTGCACCGCCAGTTCACGGGTCGGAGCCATGATCAGCACACGCGGCTGGTTCAGACGACGTTCCGCACTCGCCGGATGGGTCAGCAGATAGTTAAATGTTCCCGCCAGGAACGCGATCGTTTTCCCGGTACCGGTCTGCGCCTGTCCGGCAATATTTTTGCCTTTCAGCAGCAATGGTAAAGTTTCCGCCTGAATCGGCGTACAATTATGGAAGCCTTTGGCTTCAAGTCCGGCCAGAACCTGTGGTTCCAGTCCGAGTTCTGCGAATTTGATCTCTGTAAGATGTGTTTTGCTCATGGGCAATATGCTTATTGAATTAGACTTGCAATAATAAACAGTATCCCTTAATTAGGGTAACTGTTTGGCTTTTATTTCTTGATCCCTTTAATTTGCATCTTCGTACCCCTATATTGTTTGAGTCAACGAATTGCGATAGTGGAGTAAAAAATGAGTGACAAAATTGTACACGTGACCGATGCCAGCTTCGAGAGTGACGTACTGAAAGCTTCTGCCCCGGTTCTGGTTGATTTCTGGGCTGAGTGGTGCGGTCCTTGTAAAATGATTGCCCCGATTCTGGACGAAGTGGCAGGCGAATACGCAGGCAAAGTAACTATCGCCAAGCTGAATATCGATCAGAACTCCGGTACTCCACCAAAATACGGTATCCGCGGTATCCCGACTCTGCTGTTGTTCAAGAATGGCGCCGTGGCAGCTACCAAAGTTGGCGCACTGTCCAAGACTCAGCTGAAAGAGTTTCTCGACACGCATCTGTAATCGGTTATATCTTCGGGGAGGCTTCGGCCTCCTCTGTTTTATCGGTAATGTCTGATTTTTGTTCGTTTCATTCATCAGATAACTGGACGCATCCATAAATTGGTGCTAACTTGGCTAAATGATGCTGCTTATACCCGCGTAATACGCTCTCTCCGGCAGCTTTATCCGACAGTTAATCCGACCCTTAATGTTATTCCCTGTAACTACTCAATGTTATGAATCTAACTGAATTAAAAAATACCTCAGTCTCCGAGCTGGTACATCTCGGCGAATCCATGGGCCTGGAAAACCTCGCCCGCCTGCATAAAAAAGACATTATTTTTGCCATTCTGAAAGCTCACGCGAAGAGCGGGGAAGACATTTTTGGGGATGGTGTGCTGGAAATCCTGCAGGACGGTTTTGGCTTCCTGCGTTCCGCAGACAGTTCCTATCTGGCAGGTCCGGATGACATCTATGTCTCGCCAAGCCAGGTACGCCGCTTCAACCTGCGTACCGGTGACACGATTTCCGGCAAAATCCGGCCACCGAAAGAAGGTGAACGTTATTTCGCCCTGCTGAAAGTGGACACCGTCAACTACGATCGTCCGGAAAACGCCCGCAACAAGATCCTGTTTGAAAACCTGACACCACTGCACCCAACCAAACGTCTGCGTCTGGAACGTGGTAACGGTTCAACTGAAGATATCACCGCACGTGTTCTCGACCTGGCTTCACCAATCGGTAAAGGCCAGCGTGGTCTGATCGTCGCACCACCGAAAGCCGGTAAAACCATTCTGCTGCAGAACATCGCGCAGAGTATTACCAGCAATCATCCGGAGTGTGAACTGATCGTTCTGCTGATCGACGAACGTCCGGAAGAAGTGACCGAAATGCAGCGCATGGTGAAAGGTGAAGTGGTTGCTTCCACCTTCGATGAACCGGCAACCCGTCACGTTCAGGTTGCCGAAATGGTTATCGAAAAAGCCAAGCGTCTGGTTGAACACAAGAAAGACGTGGTGATCCTGCTCGACTCCATCACCCGTCTGGCCCGTGCCTACAACACCGTGATCCCGTCATCCGGTAAAGTGCTGACCGGTGGTGTCGATGCCAACGCTCTGCACCGTCCGAAACGCTTCTTCGGTGCCGCCCGTAACGTGGAAGAAGGTGGCTCTCTGACCATCATCGCGACCGCGCTGATCGATACCGGCTCGAAGATGGATGAAGTGATCTACGAAGAGTTCAAGGGCACCGGTAACATGGAACTGCACCTGTCCCGTAAGATTGCGGAAAAACGCGTGTATCCTGCGATTGATATCACTCGTTCCGGCACCCGCCGTGAAGAGTTGCTGACAGCGTCGGATGAACTGCAGAAGATGTGGATCCTGCGCAAGATCGTCCACCCGATGGGCGAAATCGACGCGATGGAATTCCTCATTGACAAGTTATCGCTGACCAAGACCAACGACGAATTCTTTGACGCCATGAAGCGTCAGCAGAAATAATCAGGTTTTGTACCGGTCATTAAAAAGGGACAGCTTATGCTGTCCCTTTTTGTTTTCTGCTTCCGTCGGTTTCTGTTTCCGGCCGGAATGATTTATTCCCAGTACGGCTGCATGCCAATACCCCGTTCCCGGATCTGATCCAGCTCCAGCAGACGAGGTTTCAATTCCGTATGCAGCCAGTCATTCAGCTCCTGCTGATGCGGACACGCCATATTGTTCGCGGCATCGAAAATCCATTCGATATGCTCAAGGTCAGTTAAACGTCCCAGCATATTCAGCCATGGCAAACGGAATCCCTGCTGACGCTCCGTATCAAACAGCGCGGCAAAACAGACCCCGACCTGTAGATTGTGCCGCAACATTTCCCGCAACCGCTGATAACTGTCATGGTCGAGGGCGTCGCTCAGTTTGGATAAAGACAACAACTCCTGCCAGCTATTATCCAAGGCCACCACAGCCAGAGAATGGATCGGTTGAACCAGGCCCGGACTGTTCGGGTCATCCGCTTTATGTAATACCATCCACGACGATAATTTTAACAGTGTCTGGCAATAACGGACCGATAAAAGTAACGACTGTGTCTGTTCCAGGGTTGGCAACAGCTGTTCATGTCGTTTAATTTCACTGGTCAACTCGCTTTGGCAAGGTGCATCTTTCAGCATCTGGCGGTATTCAAGCTGCATCCGTTGCAGCACCAGCGCTTCATCCAGCCATGAGAACTGCGCCACCAGCCACTGCAAATCCTCTTCCCAGTCTACCGGTGTCAATACAGCATAAACATCGGCATACAATAACCGGGTGTGCTGAATCAGCGTAACCGCACTGCGTAATTGCAGCAAGGCACTGATGGACGGCTGCTGCATATAAAGCTGTTCGTGAAACTGCCAGTGCCGCACCGCAAACTTCAGTGCAGTGATTAATCCTTCTTCTGCTGTCTGCTCAGGAAAGACCGGTACAAACCCCATACGGCGGACATCGGGTTCAGCACTCAGTCCCGCCAGACGATAGCCACGCTGCGCCTTGGACGCACAGCCCAGTTGCCAGCCCGGGCGCGACGCCAGTAATTTGGCCAGTTCAAACAGCGGTTCCACCGGACCAGAGATAATCTCCAGCTCGACTTCATTAATGGCTTCACGCTCGCCGTTGGCGTCAATAAAACCAATGTCATAGGCAATCTCGATCAACGAGTTTTCCTGCAGAGCAACCTTCCAGGTCCGGCGATGAAAATCTGTACGGAACAGTGTCATTAATGATTGCTGTAACAGACCGACATCGGTACCCGCCGGCCAGATGTCCGCCGGAAATGCCCGCAGATCCGGCCAGGTATCATTACTCGGCAAGGTATATTCAGGCCGTTGATACAAACCACCGGTTTCCTGCCCGGCCAGCTTGATCGTTTGCTCATGTTTGCCGTTATAGGAACGGATCCGCAGACCGCAATCCAGTCCACGCAATTGCTGATCGGCAGTATCAAAGTAAATATTTTCCAGCTGTTGATTTTGCTGTTCTTTTACAACCAGAGAACGCAGTACCTGTTCCAGATAGGAATACACATCATCAGTGACCAGAAACTTCAATTCAACTTCATTGCTCATGCAGATCTCTCCGGTCTTGTGCGTAAATCATTCATCAACATTGGTTTATTTATCTTTTAACTCAACCGGTTATAGTGTACTTAGCCGATCGCGCTTTCAATAGCCTTGCCAGTCTGTCAGCGCATTTAAACTGAAACTTTGTGAGCCGACCCGAAAAATGCTGGTTTCAGGCGCAATTCGCAGCAACACAACACCACTGACCACTTCGTCGCCTTCATGATAGTCACGGCCATTGATATTAATGGTGCGGTTAGCCGGTATGGAGGAATACACATGCGCACCGTATTTCATGGCCGGAACCTGCTGACTGATACGGGGCGGAAGCGCGCCCAATGGTGTCGCATCCGGCGAAGCCGTGCTCTGAACCGGAACAGCCGGCGTATTCGCCTGCACCGTATCATTGACCGCCTGCATAAAGCGTTTTTCCAGGGAACTGCGAAGATCGGTATCCACAGCGTCCGGTACCACCGATTTATCTGCAACTGGTGGCAACGCAGGTTGATCAATCACCAGATCCTGTACCGGGTCTGCTTCTGGCAACGGCTCAGTGACAAACTCGTAATCCTGTGGCAACAGTTTAAAAGGCAACTCGGTGGGGTGCGGAACCTCCACCCGCTGTTCAACTGGCTCATTATGCAGTAAATGCCATCCGTAGTTTGTCGCGCCGCCCAGCGCGGCACAGAGCGGCAAACCCAGTAGCCATGCCAGCCATCGAGCTTTACTGCCCGATTCGCCATGTAACCGTTCCGGCATGAAGAAATGCGCCTGTTCAACCCGTCTTGACTGACGGGAAGCCGAAGTAAGTAATGACATTAGCTGGCACCTCCCGTATCTGTTGTCTCATCCCCGTTATTGACCGTTTGCTGTGCCGGAATACGTCCGTTCAGCCGGGGAACGTCTTCCCTGCTATAGATCGCCAGACGCAGCAAGGTCTGCTCACCGGCCACGCCATCCGCTTTCAGCCCTTCCTGTTGCTGGAACTGACGCACCTTGGACTCCAGTTGAGAATCAAACCGTCTTAATTTATTTCGTACCGGCTGATGTAACGCCTGGCTCACTGCCGTTTCCAGCCATTGAATATCCGATGTATTACTGCGTTTTGAAATCAATGTATTACCACTGCCCGGCAACTGCCAGAACAGGGTGTAAGACTGATCCCATGCCTTTTCCAGCCATGTCTGCGATACCTGCCAGCGTTCTCCGCCCAGCAGCAGCTCGGCTTGCCCGTCAGCCACATGCAATAAGACCGCATAGAAGATCTGACTCTTTTCATCTGCCAGCCGTACCACAGCCGGGTAATTCAGTTGCAGCAGATCATCCAGCGTTCCCTGCTCCTGCGCACAACGCAGATTCACGCGTTGTGCCGTATCACAATACGAATCCTCAACAGAGGCATCAAAACCCCATACCCGGTATAACTGCTGCGTGGCCTGATCTTCATAAGCGGCATCCGCAACAGCCTGATCAAACTGCTTCACCAGTTTTTCATCCGGCGGCAAGGTAACCGGAACCATCACCTTTTTAACTGGAGCCTGCGGCTGAATGCCCCACTGCTGCCAGCCAAACCAGCCAGCGGCCAGCATTAGCATCCCGGCCAGCGAAAAAGCCAGTACCGACCGGAAACTGCCTTCATCACGGACCCCGGTCGCTTCATAGGCGGCCTGTGCCAGTAATTTGCCATTGATTCGTGCACTACCGGCAGCATAAGCCCCCAGTAATGCCCGTTCGCAGATAAGGTTGATCACTCGCGGTATTCCCCCGCTTAACCGGTGCAATTCGCGGATGGCGGAAGGCGTAAAAATAGGTTGCATACCGCCTGCGACCTGCAGACGAAAACGGACATAGGCGTCCACATCATTCAGATCCAGCGGCAGCAGGTGATAACGGGCAGTGATGCGCTGAGCCAGCTGACGCAGTAGCGGCTGACGCAAAAGATGCTGGAGTTCCGGCTGACCAATCAGCACGATCTGCAGCAACTTGGTATCATCCATTTCCAGATTGGTCAGCAGACGCAACTGTTCCAACACTTCCGGCATCAGATGCTGGGCTTCGTCGATCACCAGCAGCGTTCGCCGTCCGGCCTGATGATTCCGCAACAGGAAGTGATGCAACGTATCAAATAGTATCTTCAGGCTGACAGGCTGAGGATAGGTGAGCTGATAGGCATCACAAATGGCCTCCAGCATCTCCTCTGTTGCAAGCGCCGGATTCAGGATGAACGCCAGATCGGTATCCTCCGGCAACTGCTGGCGCAGACAACGGGATACGGTTGTTTTCCCGGTGCCGACCTCCCCGGTCAGCAAGACAAATCCTCCGCCATCACGTAAACCATATAATAAATGCGTCAGCGCTTCGGTATGGCGCTCGCTCATATAGAGGTATTTAGGGTTCGGAGAGATCGAAAACGGATTATCCGTCAGATTAAAAAAGGCTTTATACATAATCAGCTCATCCCATGAGTGCTGATCGCAGAGTAATCCGCTGCACGAGTGAAGTCAAAAACAGGCTATAATCCGCTTACAGAAAATAGAGGAACAGCAAGTGCAGATATATCTGGTGGGTGGCGCGGTACGCGATTCCCTGTTGGGATTGCCGGTGACAGAGCGTGATTATGTAGTCGTTGGCAGTGAAGCTCAAACCTTGTTAGATCAGGGGTTTGTGCCTGTCGGTCGTGATTTTCCGGTCTTTCTGCATCCGCAAACGAAAGAAGAGTATGCCCTGGCCCGCATTGAACGCAAACAGGGTAAGGGATACACCGGTTTTGCCTGCTATGCCGCACCGGATGTGACACTGGAACAGGATCTGTTGCGACGGGATCTCACTATCAATGCCATCGCGCAGGATCAGGAAGGTCAGCTCTACGATCCTTATGGCGGTGTCGCGGATCTGAATAACCGCGTGTTACGCCATATCTCTCCCGCGTTCAGTGAAGACCCGCTGCGAGTATTGCGGGTCGCCCGTTTTGCTGCCCGCTTTCATCATCTGGGCTTCTATATTGCCCCGGAAACGCTGGAGCTGATGCGTAAACTCAGCCGCAGCGGAGAATTAAACCATCTGACACCGGAACGCGTCTGGAAAGAGCTGGAAAAAGTGTTGTCCGGACGTAATCCGCAGATCTTTTTCGAGATCCTGCATGACTGCGAGGCCCTGAGTGTCCTGTTACCGGAAGTGGATGCCTTGTTCGGTGTGCCGGCGCGTCCCGACTGGCATCCGGAGGTCGATACCGGCATCCATGTCATGATGGCCCTTCGTGAGGCCAGTCAGCGCAGCGACGAGCTGGCCGTCCGCTTTGCGACGCTCTGTCATGATCTTGGCAAAGCCAGAACCCCGTCGCATATACTGCCCAGTCACCATGGTCACGGCGACCGCGGGATCCCCCTGATCCGGGAGCTGTGTCAACGGTTAAAAGTACCGAATGAATGCCGCGATCTCGCGCTGCTGGTCAGCGAACTGCATTCCCTGGTACATACGGCATTACAGCTGCGGCCGGCCACCATGCTGAAGCTGTTTGATCGTCTTGATGTCTGGCGGAAACCGGAGCGTCTGTCACAACTGTTACTGTGCTGTCAGGCTGACTTTTACGGACGCCTGGGGTTTGCCGAACGGGAATATCCGGAACCTGACTATGTCAGACAGGCCTATGCCGCAGCGGCAGCCGTTGCAGTTAGACCCATTGTTGAGGCTGGCTATACCGGCGAGGCAATACGGCTGCAGCTAAGCCGGCGCCGTATCTTTGCCATCCGCGATGTGCATTGTCGCTGGAACGATAAATAGCGTTCTATGACCAGTCGAATGCCACTGCCCGCAGTGGCTGACGGCTGGCGTCATACTCATTCCACAATTCAGCCAACGTCATCTCCGCCAGCGGATGCCGCCACTCGGGTGCCAGTTCCGCAAACGGACGTAACACAAACGCATTGTGCAGGATCTCGCTGCGGGGCAGTTCAACCGGCGCACTGATCACCAGTTCATCGTAAGCCAGCAGATCCAGATCCAGCGTCCGACCGGAAAACTTGCGCGCATCTGCCGGGCGGCCATGTGCAAACTCGATAGCCCGCAATTGCGCCGCCACTTCGGCAACACTCACCGTGGTTTCGGCCGCAATGACCAGATTATAAAACGGTGCGCCATCAAATCCGACCGCATCACTTTCATACACGGTGGAGCAACGACAATCAGCAAATACCAGTTGCAGCGCCTGCCAGCCGGCACGCAGATAACGTTCCCGTTCGATGTTAGAACCGACACCGATATAGATACGGGCCATTATGCCTCCCGTACAATCTCAACGCCGACACCACGGGCATTGACCACCGCCCCCGGTTTGGTCACCCGCACCCGTACCCGCAGCACCGGAAACTCGGTCAGCAGCAACTGTGCGGTCTGTTCGGCAACCGCCTCGACCAGACCGATCGGACGGGTACTGATCATATCCGTCACCCGTTTCGACACTGCGGCATAGTCCAGCGCCAGCGACATATCATCCTGTTCACCGGCAGCCTGCATATCAAAATCCATCTCCAGATCCAGCACCAGTTTCTGCGTGATCTGTTTTTCCCACTCATACACACCAATCGTACAGTAGACCTCAAGATGATCGATAAAGACTTTATCCATGTTTTATCCTAATTCTGCTAATCTGGAACGTGGGTATCGGGTGTGGATCATACTCCAGCCAGCGCCGATAGAAAAATAGTGCCCGCGAACAACGTCAGGAGACTTATGCTCGCTCTCACTTTCGCCATGACAGGAATAGCTTATCTGCTGGGTTCAGTCAGTAACGCAGTACTGATCAGCCGTTTCTTCAAATTGCCCGATCCCCGTGACTATGGCTCACACAATCCCGGCGCCACCAATGTGCTCCGCTCCGGTAACCGGTTTGCCGCCTTCATCGTGTTTCTGCTGGATATGCTCAAGGGCACCATTCCGGTTTATCTCGCCTGGTATCTGGGGATACCGCCACTCTATCTCGGCTTTATCGGTATTGCAGCCTGTCTCGGACACATGTACCCCCTCTATTTTCACTTCAGAGGCGGCAAGGGTGTAGCGACAGCGCTCGGCGCACTGATGCCGCTGGGGCTGGATATGGGCAGCTTCATGATTATTACCTGGCTGATTGTTTTGCTTCTCAGCGGATATTCATCACTGGCCGCCATCTGTGCCGCCTTGCTGGCACCGTTTTATACCTATTATCTGAAACCCGAATATACTCTGCCCGTAGCCATGCTGTGCTGCCTGATTATTCTGCGTCATCACGAGAACATCAGCCGCCTGCTGCACGGCAACGAACCACAGGTCTGGTCACGTCACCGGTTAAAGCGTCACCGGCGCTAACGTTTCCAGATTCCAGCGTGGCTGTACCACGATCTCCAGACCGGTGGTATGCCCGGCTTTCAGACGTTGCATCCCGGCAAAGGCAATCATTGCGCCGTTATCGGTACAGAATTCCGGACGCGGATAGAACACCTCTCCACCCAGCTTATGCATCAGTTCCGCCAGTTGACTTCGCAGCTCTCTATTGGCACTCACGCCACCGGCGATCACCAGACGTTTCAGGCCGGTTTCCTGCAATGCGCGCTTACATTTAATCGCCAGTGTATCCACGACAGCCGACTGGAAGGCATGCGCAATGTCCGCCCGGGTCTGATCGTCGGATCCCTGACTGTGGATCGTATTGGCAGCAAAGGTTTTCAAACCGGAAAAACTGAAATCCAGCCCCGGACGATCCGTCATGGGCCGCGGGAACACAAACCGCCCGGCGGTACCCTGTTCCGCCAGTCTGGCCAGCGCCGCCCCGCCCGGATAATCCAGGCCCAGCAGCTTGGCGGTCTTATCAAACGCTTCACCGGCCGCATCATCAATCGATTCGCCGAGGATCTGATACTGACCGATGCCATCTACCCGTACCAGCAAGGTGTGTCCGCCGGAAACCAGCAGCGCAATAAAAGGAAACTCCGGCACCCGCTCTTCCAGCATCGGCGCCAGCAGATGACCTTCCATATGATGGACCGGTACCGCGGGTTTATTCCAGGCCATGGCCAGCGAACGCGCAATGGTCGCACCGACCAGTAAAGCACCCACCAGACCCGGGCCGGCCGTATAGGCGATCCCGTCAAGATCCTCGGATCGACAACCCGCTTGCTGCAGCGCAGCTTCGATCAATGGCAAGGTTTTACGGATATGATCCCGGCTGGCCAATTCCGGCACCACGCCGCCATAATCGGCATGCAACTTGATCTGACTATATAGCTGATGAGCGAGGATCCCTTGTTGATCGTCGAAGATCGCGATCCCGGTTTCGTCACAGGATGTTTCAATACCCAAAACCCGCATTTTTCGGTTACTCCGGTAAATTTTCGACCGATTAATGAGGTGCTATGGTACATTTCAGCGCTTTTTTACTCCAGCTTGTTCTGATCGGGGTTTACATACCCCCATCCATAGGATTAAAATTCGGCACCATTTTTAGTAAGGCTGACTTTCAGCCAGAAAAACATTCACACCGAGGTGAAAGGCACATGCCAGTTATTAAAGTCCGTGAAAACGAGCCATTCGACGTAGCACTGCGTCGCTTCAAACGTTCCTGCGAAAAAGCAGGTGTTCTGTCAGACGTTCGCAGCCGCGAATTCTACGAAAAGCCAACTACTGTTCGTAAACGCGCTAAAGCGTCTGCTGTTAAACGTCACATGAAGAAACTGGCTCGCGAAAACGCACGTCGTAACCGTCTGTACTAATTTTACAGACCGTTAAGTTTTCTCGATAAGCCGCGCTCTCCTCTGATTGCGCGGCTTGTTTTATTGGCAGACGGAATTCAGATGGCTGGCAAAATCCCGCAATCCTTTATTGATGATCTGCTGAACCGGACCGATATCATCGAGCTGATCGATAGTCGCGTTCATCTGAAAAAAGCCGGTAAGAACTACCAGGCCTGCTGTCCGTTTCATAACGAAAAATCCCCCTCATTTTCTGTCAGTCCGGAAAAACAGTTTTATCACTGCTTTGGCTGTGGAGCCCACGGCAACGCCATTGGTTTCCTGATGGAATATGACGGATTAACCTTCCCTGACGCAGTCGGTGAATTAGCCGGTCTGCACGGTTTGACCGTACCGCACGATCAGCCTCAGCATCAGCAGGGTTCGGCCGCATCTGCGGATCATTATCAGCTGATGGAATGGGCTGCCCGTTACTTTCAGGGGCAACTCAAAAACGCACCATCTGCGATCAGTTACCTGAAAGAGCGTGGCCTGACCGGTGAGGTCGTCAAGCAGTTTGCCATCGGTTATGCCCCGTCCGGCTGGGACGGTCTGCGTCAGACGCTAGTCCGTTCTGCCGCAACCGAAGCCCAACTGGTTGAACTGGGCATGCTGATCAGCCGTGATGGCGGCGGCAGTTATGATCGTTTCCGGGATCGGATCATGTTTCCGATCCGCGATCGTCGTGGCAGGGTGATCGGTTTTGGCGGCCGAGTGCTGGGTAACGGCACCCCCAAGTATCTGAACTCGCCGGAAACGCCGATCTTTCATAAAGGGAAAGAGCTGTTTGGCCTTTATCAGGTCAAAGAAAAGCACCGTTCTCCCGTGCGGATCCTGATCGTTGAAGGTTATATGGATGTGGTCGCACTGGCGCAGTTTGGCGTCGATTATGCCGTTGCCTCGCTGGGAACATCGACCACGTCTGATCATATGCATCTGTTGTTTCGCACAACCTCAGAAGTCGTCTGTTGTTATGACGGTGACAATGCAGGGCGGGAAGCTGCATGGCGGGCACTGGAAAATGCCCTGCCCAGCCTGCAGGATGGTAAAAATCTACGTTTCGTCTTTTTACCAGCGGAACATGATCCGGATAGTTTTATCCGTGAATATGGCCGAGAGGCCTTTGAACAGAAACTGGATAGCGCGCAGTCATATGCCGATTTCCTGTTTGAGCGTCTGAGCCGGGATCTGAACCTGAGCGGTGAAGCAGGGAAAAACGAACTGGCCAATAAAGCCATTGCGTTGATCCGCCGTGTCCCGGAAGGATTTAACCGCGAAAGCTTGCTGACCAAACTCTCCGCTCAGTTGCGCTGGGGAGAAAACGAGAAACGCCTGCGCGATATTTTCCGCCGCCAGGAAAAAGAAGCACAGCAGACCACCGCCGTTCAGCCGCAGACAGGTAAAATCAAGCTGACGCTGATCCGCCGGGCTATCGCACTGGTCGTACAACATCCGCAACAGGCCGCGTTACTGCCTCCCCTGCCGGATGTGTTGCGCACATTGAACCAGCCCGGCATTAACGTGTTGCTATCGCTGCTTACCCAGTTGCATAACAACCCGATGACGACGGGTCAGTTGCTGGAGCACTGGCGCGATACCCGCGAGGGACGCGCACTGGCCCAGCTGGCAATGCTGGACGAGGTTGCCGTCGGCGATAACATTCAGCAGGAACTGGAAGATGTCTGTGATCGTCTGCTGGATCTTTATCTGCAGCAACGGCTGGCAACCCTGCAAAATAAGGCACAGAACACAGGCCAACTGAATCCGGAAGAAATACAAGAACTTCAGTTTCTGCTGACCGAATACAAACGTTCTGCGAAATAAATAGCCGCCAGCTTGAATTTCACGCTCAGCGGCACTATATGATTAACACAGCCCGGTTTTCGGGATTATAGCTACTTGAAGTTGCAACACAGCACTGAACAAACCGCTTACCCTGCTTGAAATATAACGGGGCGGATTTTTACTTTGTCGTTAACGTGCAAAATGGCCGTCGTTTCTTTATAATCGGCGGATTTTACGCCACCGGGCAAGAACATCTGCCCAAGTAAGTACCAACCGGATGAGTTCTATGGAGCAAACCCCTCAGTCGCAACTAAAACTCCTCGTTGCCAAAGGTAAAGAGCAGGGCTATCTGACTTATGCTGAAGTAAACGATCATCTGCCACAGGATATCGTTGACTCTGATCAGATAGAAGACATTATTCAGATGATCAATGACATGGGTATCCAGGTCGTTGAAAGCGTACCTGATGCCGATGATCTGTTGCTGACCGAAAGCAGTGCCGCTGATGAAGACGCAGCCGAAGCTGCGGCACAAGTACTGGCATCTGTTGAATCTGAAATTGGCCGCACCACTGACCCGGTTCGCATGTACATGCGCGAAATGGGCACCGTTGAACTGTTGACCCGTGAAGGCGAAATCGACATCGCTAAACGTATCGAAGACGGTATCAACCAAGTACAGAGTTCCGTTGCCGAATATCCGGAAGCGATCACTTATCTGCTGGATCAGTTTGATCGCTTCGAAGCGGGTCACATCCGTCTGGGCGATATTATCTCCGGCTTCGTCAGTGAAGATGACGATTTGCCACCAACTGCTACCAACATCGGTTCTGCGCTGGATGAAGAAGATCAGATCGACGATGACAGCAGTGATGACGATGAAGATGAAGACGAAGATAGCGACAGCGATACGGATGAAGATACCGGTCCGGATCCTGAAGTAGCTCGTGAAAAATTTGCTGCTTTGCGTACCCAGTATGAAAAAACTCGTGACGCTATCAAGGCGCAGGGTCGTGAAAGCGATGCTGCCAAAGAACAGATCCTGGAATTAGCCAACGTATTCAAAGAGTTCCGTCTGGTACCTAAGCAATTTGACCGCCTGGTCAATAGCATGCGCGAAATGATGGAACGCGTACGTGTTCAGGAACGTCTGATCATGCGTTACTGCGTTGAATACGCAAAAATGCCGAAGAAAAACTTCGTCACCGCATTCACTAACAATGAATCCAGCAACGGTTGGTTCGAATTTGCCAAAGGCAGCGGTAAACCGTGGTCTGCTGCGCTGGAAAACATGGATGAAGACGTTCAGCGTTCTATCCAGAAATTACAGCAGGTTGAGCAGGAAACCGGTTTGTCGATCGCACAAATCAAAGATATCAACCGTCGTATGAGCATTGGTGAAGCCAAGGCCCGCCGTGCGAAGAAAGAGATGGTGGAAGCAAACTTGCGTCTGGTTATTTCTATCGCGAAGAAATACACCAACCGTGGTCTGCAATTCCTGGATCTGATCCAAGAAGGTAACATCGGTCTGATGAAGGCAGTCGATAAATTCGAATACCGCCGTGGTTACAAGTTCTCGACCTATGCGACCTGGTGGATCCGTCAGGCGATCACCCGCTCGATCGCGGATCAGGCCCGCACGATCCGTATTCCGGTACACATGATCGAAACGATCAACAAGCTGAACCGTATCTCCCGTCAGATGCTGCAGGAAATGGGCCGTGAGCCTAATCCGGAAGAACTGGCTGAGCGTATGGGGATGCCGGAAGACAAGATCCGTAAAGTACTGAAGATCGCCAAAGAACCAATCTCCATGGAAACCCCTATCGGTGATGATGAAGATTCTCATTTAGGTGATTTTATCGAAGACACCACCCTGGCGTTGCCAGCGGATGCTGCTACTTCAGAAAGCCTGAAAGCGGCAACCCGTGATGTCCTCTCCGGCTTAACTGCACGTGAAGCGAAAGTGCTGCGTATGCGTTTTGGTATCGACATGAACACTGACCATACTCTGGAAGAGGTTGGTAAGCAGTTCGATGTTACCCGTGAACGTATCCGTCAGATCGAAGCGAAAGCGCTGCGTAAACTGCGTCATCCAAGCCGTTCTGAAGTTCTGCGCAGCTTCCTGGACGAATAGTGTCGCATCTCACAGGTTGGCGCTTTTATGAGCGCCTAACCTGTTGAAATATAGACACCCAGAAACGCTATCCGTATAATACGCACCAATTCGGCCCCTTAGCTCAGTGGTTAGAGCAGGCGACTCATAATCGCTTGGTCCCCCGTTCAAACCGGGGAGGGGCCACCAGATATATCAAGGACTTACAGCTGATTGTTGTAGGTCCTTTTTGTTTTCTGGCTCTTTTAAGTTAAGTAGCAAGTCAAGTAAGGTTTTAAAACTGACTTTAAGTGAAGTTAGGTATCGATTTATCTGCCCGTTATCTGATCGCATGACGGGATGTCACTATGATTCATCCCGTTGTTCTTTCACTCAGTGGCTGGTGGGTTAATCCTCCATACTCTTAGCTGCAGCATACTCTTCAAGGGGCATATTCCATGCCACATAAGGGAACTGTTTCCTAATTTGATGCACAAAACTAGCATCGGTTAACATCTCATAAGTGACGGCTTTATAATCACAACGCAATGTGATGTTATTTATCAGACTGTTCGCTGTTGGCATATGCTCGGTTAGCAGGTCATCCAGATAACGTTCGGCATCCTCCTTTTTAACCACCGTCCCTTCAATTCCAAACTTCAATTCATCAGGTGGGTTATTTGTCACTCGATCCACCACTGCTTTAATCAGTTCATCTTTAGACTTTGCTAACTCTTTTTCTAAGTTAGCGTACAATTTCACCGAATATTGATCGATAAGAGTCCGTAGGTTAGCTAATTCTTCTTCAAATTTTATTTTGTTAGAACGTAGTATCACTCTGCCTAACTTTCCGACTGGTTTTAGAAAAACTTTCCGTAAACGATCAACTTCTGTAACGATGTCTTTAGATGATATCTCACTGTTTTCACCAATTATTTTGTAACTTGCGGTCAGCCGTTTTTGAGCTTCTGCATCATCAGTAAACAACCGTTTAATTTCATCCGGAAACTTGAATACATGGCGTTCAATATGGCCATTAGATAGTTCTAGTTCCACAAACTCTAATCGACTGTTAAATACATTAACTTGGCGACTGACATTGAATTTTTGGGGCGGATTTGTTGTCAGTTCCTCTTTAATTTTGTTCAATTCAGCTTTGCTTACTTTTTTAGCTTGATCAGATAAAGCAGGTACAGTAAGTGCGTTTCTTGTTAATAAGTCTGTACGCTGTTCATTTGTGAATTTAGAGATATCAGTAGCAACAGATGGGGGGCAAACTATTGATTGGAAGGTCAGAACTAAATCTTCTGTGACTTGCGATCCCAATTCGAGGCAATTAAAACCTTCAGTTGTCTCATTGGTCTCAACCAATTCCGGAAGTTGACTAAACACCCACGACTTCTGATCAACCACACAAAATGCCAAACGGATCTTGGGTAATTGATACAGATTAATCTGGTTTTGCATTAGTAGTTCATTTGCGTCATGTTCTCCATACCCAAGGCGACGAGAATGTTCGGAAATATCTACGATGACATCGATCTGAAGGTTGATATTTTGTTGCTTTGCATGGCAAATGGAGACTGCAAGCTCCTTTGTTAAACCGGCTGCACAAATAATGATCCGCTGTTTTGCCTTAGCAATCTCATAGGAAAGCATTTTGGTGTTAATCCGTAACAACATCTTCTTTTCCTGTATTTGAATATTGAGTAAATGAGCCCCTTTGTCTGCAGGGGATTAATAACACTATGGTTAAATCGAGAGCTGCTCATTCGTACTGAAAAGCGCTGATGGTAAGAGATCTGACTGAAAGAGGCTTGAATCGCCACTACTTCACTAGACGACTTTAGCCTCTTTATGGTTTTACCCCGATTTGACGGCCAGACCATTGCGCTCTGGCTGTACGATCAGCTCAGTTTAAATCCGATTCTTCTTAAAATTCTCAGCCTGCTCCAGCACGCTTTTGTAAACGTCATCATTTGCCACGGGCGGGAAGCCGTATTTGTGCAGTAACAGAATCAATTCGACTTTCAGCGCAGCTTTGATGTCGTCGCGTTTGCTCCAGTCGGGGAATTGCGCCTGATTATCGACGATCACTTTCATGGCCTTTGCCAGTTCAAGCATTTTGTCGTCTTCATAGCTGAAATCGTATTTCTGGCGCATGGCATTGAGAATGTCGTAGAAGGCTTTCTCTTCAATGTCGATGCCGAGATCGGCAAATGACGTCATTTCACCTTTCAGCTCACCAAATAAACCGAAGATGTGATCGACCATTTCATCGGTGATGTTGTTGAACTCTTCGGCGTTAAACACATCGTTTTCTTTGCGTTCGTTATACTGCTCCACCAGCGATTGCAGGCGTTTCGAGAAATTGATGCCCTGCAACTGGTTCACTTTCTTGAAATCGCTGATAGCCTTTTCCAGCAGCTTTTGCAGCAGTTGGATCTTGGTGTTCGGCAGTTTTATTTTGCTGATCCGATCGAGATAGTCTTCATCGAAGATATCAATGGCTTCGGCGTTCTCCTCCCCCAGCGTGTAAATCTCTTCAACACCATCTGCTTTCAACGCTTCAGCGATCATATCGCGCACACGGGCGTTCATCTGCGTCACATCCGGCGCATCGCCTTTGGTCAGCTTGAATACAATCGAGCGTACCGCCAGATAGAAGTGAATGTTATCTCGGTCATCCTGCGTCAGGTTTTCACTGCCACAGCAAACGTCATACGCCGCTTTCAGGCGTTTCACCAACGCCATAAAACGTGTTTCAAACTTCTTACTCTGTAAGACATATTCTGAGGCCAGATTCAGACAATTAAGCTGTGCTTTCGGTTCGCCACTGAAATAATCGCTGCTATCAAAGTGGTGGAACATGTTCCCCAATAAGGCGAGGTGATTTTTTACCTCCACAATCGATTGGGTGATGTCTTCAAAGTTGGTGGAATCGGCTTTGGAATACATTGCCAGTGCCAGGTTCATCTGCCGTTTAATGCCGAAGTAATCGACCACCAGCCCTTTCTCTTTGCCTTCAAACTTACGGTTGACCCGCGAAATGGTCTGGATCAGGTTGTGCTTTTGCAGCGGCTTATCAATATAGATGGTATCGAGTTCCGGCACATCGAAACCGGTCAGCCACATATCCACGACAATCGCGATACGGAAGTTTGACTTCGGGTTTTTGAACTGTTTATCACACTCTTTGCGGTCGTCTTTGGTGCCTAGCAAGTCATAGAGCGTGGCGTCATCGTCTTTGCCGCGTGTCATCACCATCTTCACCATCGCCGATGGCATCACTTCTTTTTGCTCTTGCTCTGTTAGCTCAATGCCTTCAGGGGCGGTTTTTTCGATAAACCAATCAGGGCGGATTTCTTTGACTTGCAGATAAAGCTGATACGCGATTTCACGACTGGCACAGACAAACATCGCTTTGCCTTTGACGGTGGAGCCTTCTGCCACACGATCTTCATAGTGTTTCACAAAGTCGGCAGCAATCGCTTTGATGCGATCAGGGTCGCCCAAAATCGCGTTCATATTCGCAGTGGCTTTCTTGCTCTCATCGATCTGATATTCACTGGCACCGGCGCTTTCGCATTCGTCGTAATAGTTTTCGATCTCTTGCAGTTTGCTGCTATCAAGCAGCACTTTTGCGGCACGGCCTTCATAGACGATTCGCACGGTGATTTCATCGTTCACCGATTCGGTCATGGTGTAGCTATCGACTACCTGACCAAACACATCGAGCGTGGCGTCAATCGGCGTGCCGGTGAAACCAACATAGGTCGCATTGGGGAGTGAGTCGTGCAGGTATTTAGCAAAGCCGTAGGTTTTGCGCACAGTATTGGTTTTCTCATCAATCACGACTTTTTGATCGAGGTTGATTTGGCTGCGGTGCGCTTCATCAGAGATACAGATGATGTTGCTGCGTTCTGACAGCAGCTCGGTGTCTTCGGTGAATTTGTGAATGGTGGTTAAGAACACGCCACCACTGTTGCGGCCTGAGAGTTTCTCGCGTAAGTCGGCTCGGCTTTCGACCGGTACAATCGTCGCATCACCAATATATTGTGTGGCATTACAGATCTGCTTGGATAGCTGGTCATCGAGATCGGTGCGGTCGGTGATCAGCACAATAGTCGGGCTGGCAAACTCGACACTTTTCATCAGCAAACGGGCAAGGAACTGCATGGTGTAACTCTTACCGCAGCCGGTTGCACCGAAGTAAGTCCCTCCTTTACCATCACCTTCAGGTTTACGGGCAGCTTTGATGCTGAAATAGAGTTTACGGGCGGCGTAATATTGCGGATAACGGCAACAGACTTTCACTTCATGCTTGCTGGTGTCGGGGAAGAATACAAAGTTCTTCACCACATCGAGTAAGCGCACCGGGTGGAATAACCCCTGCACCATGCTGTGTAGCGAATGGATGCCGTTCTCTTCACGCGATTCATTGCCGCTCACTTTACGCCATGAATAGTAGAAGTCATAAGGCGCAAACAGGTTGCCCATGCGGTTATTGACGCCGTCACTGATAATACACAGCGCGTTATAGATAAACAGTTGTGGAATGTCACGGCGATAGCGTTTACAAAGTTGTAGCCACGCATCATGCAGATTGGCCTGCTCTTCTTTGATCGCGCTCTTAAACTCAAACACCACCAGCGGCAAACCGTTGATGTAGAGAATGGCATCAGGAATACGCAACTGGTCATCTTTGCCGGTGATCTCTAACTGATTCACAATTTTCAGGCGGTTTTGCTCGGTGGGTAGATAAGCGGTCTGAGGTTCGGCCACTGCGGCCAGCGGTTCAGGCTCAGGAGTAAATAATGCGGCGAGTACGTGAGGTAAATGGCGGGTGTCGATAAGTTCGATATAGAGGTCTTTCTGATTGCGATCATCGCGTTTGAGCAGAAAGCCGTTGGCCAGCCAGTTACTGAAGGTTTTATTGCTGTCGTACAGATCGTTAGCAGAGAGCGTGGAAAGCTGGCGGATGATGCGGGTAATTTCGGCTTCGGTGAGGCCATCTTGCTGATAGCGACTACTCAGGTAATGCCGAAGGTCTGCTTCGATCAACACCTGTGCTTTGTCGGTGCGGGGCAGCTTTTCACCGGGCAGATAGTCATAACCTTGTTCACCAAGTAACTCGATGATGGCTTGTTCCAGTTTTGCTTCGGTAAATTTGATCGATCCTTCCATGAACATCCGCATGACCACTTTGACTGCCAGAATTAACAGTAGTTTACTGATTCAGGAGTCAAAAAGGTATGGGGTAAACGCCCGTTCCCTTCCAATGTTGCAAACCAATCCTTTACATCGATAGTTTTCACAAATATGATTTTTTCATGATTCATGAAAATTTGGAAAACGTGAAAATGAAGGAACCGGATCTGGAAAGCATTCTTCAGGTTTTACCGAATGAATGGCAACCGCAAATAAAGCTTTTTAACACAGCATCAGACACAGGATGTGATGGTGAGTTGACCATTCAACTGAATCAGAAAACCAAGCACTATTTGCTCGCATTTAAGCAAATACACCGCAAAGAAAGTCTGGTGCATTATTCCCACGCCCATTCGAACAAACAGCGCATCTTGGTGTGTAACCCATTGAGTACATACCTGCGGGATATCTGCACAGAGCTCAATGTGAATTATATCGATGAATCCGGCAACATCAGAATTGCGGATGACTCTACTTATATCCTCATCCAAGGGCAGAAGGCTGTTGCGAGTAAGGCCATCGCCACGATGACAACCGGCATCGTGAAATGTTTATTTGCCTTCTTTGCTGAACCATCGCTGCTGAACGAGCCTTACAGCCTCATTGCTGAACGGGCTGGCATTTCATTAGGAATGGTTAATAAGACCATGACTTTTCTGATAGAAAACAAGCATATTGCTCATCAATCTACACCACGTCGATTTTTAGATGTTCAAACTCTGCAATACGAGTGGCTGATCAGTTATCAGCAAAAAGTTGCCCCGAAAATACCGTCTATTGTGTGCCCTCCGCCTGAAAACTGGGAAAGCGTTCCATTAAACGCTGGTGACATTTGGGCTGGTGAGGTTGCCGCTGCGCAGCTAACGAACTATCTCATCCCTCAGGATTACCTGTTATTCACGCAAAGTATGCGGCCTGAAAAATATCCCATTAGTAAAAATCACAACGCAAAATTGCGGATGAAAAAAGCATTCTGGGGTAAAGCGCTCAGTATTTCTCAAAACGCATTTACCTTGCTGACAGTGGCTGAGTTGCTGTCGAGTAACGATGGAAGAAATCGTGAATTAGCCGAGATGATCAATGACCAATATTTACACCTTACAAAACTCCCTTGATCCGTTGCTGCATCGGGCATTAAGCAACGTGGTTGCTACGGCAAACAGCATTCCGCTTGATTACTTTATCGCAGGGGCAACGGCACGAGATATTGTGCTGCATGGCATCTTTGGCTATGCGCCAAGCAGAGCAACACGAGATATTGATACGGCCATTTTCATCCGATCATGGGATGAATTCACCCATGCCAGAAATGTGCTGATAGAAAAAGGGATGCTTGAGACAACACATGCACACCGCTTAATCGAACCTGTAACCGGGTTGCCGTTAGATATCATTCCTTTTGGTGAAATAGCGGATAGTGACGGCTCCATTCAATGGCCGCCAGATTATGCGGTAACCATGAGCGTGATTGGTTTTGATGAAGCCTATTCCGCTGCATTATTGGTGGAAGACAGAGGGTTACAATTCAAAGTTGCCTCTTTACCCGGCATCGCACTCTTGAAATTGATCGCATGGGATGAAAAAGGTCAGGCACGAAATAAAGACGCCACGGATTTTTATGCCATCCTCGATCGCTATCAGATGATCAATGCAGACAGACTTTGGGACGACTACGTGCCGAATGACATTTATGGTTATGACATTGCCCGTTGTTGTTCATTTTTATTGGGGTTTGATATCAAAAATATCCTCTCTGATCCTGCCAGAGACGTGCTAGCCCGGATTCAGTCATCAAAACAAGATGAATTTATCTCGGTCATTGCAAGAACACAGGCGGGTATTGATATCGCTCAACTCGAAGCCATGTTGGATGCCTTCTGGCACGGCGTAGATCTCTGAATCGCCGATGACCACTCCCCCAGCCATGAGGGAGTGACATCGTCAGAATTGAAAGATGGGCGTTTTCAGGAATCAGCGGGCTTCGGCCAGCTCAGGCAGTTCCGGTAAAGCATCCAGATCCAGTTCGCCGGAGATGAGTTTTGGAAGCATTATATTTTTAAGCTTATTTAATATAATAATTTCTTTCTTTGTATTAATAGATTTTAGATTTAATTCATCATAAATTCGATTAAATTCAATCAGCTCAGGCTCAGATGGAAGAGGTATCTGCAAAGAGCGAAAACCTGTTTTGTTAAATTTCTGCTGTGCACTTCCACTGACTATTCCATCGATCAAATGTTGTCCTGCATGATTCGAGAAAAAACAATATAAATAATGATTCTGTAGTTTTGAATTACAAGATATTGCATTGCTACCAAGGGTCATTGGCATGTTTAACCAAACAGGTGGACGAAAAACAGTACCAACATCACCAACATTCGAAATAATTACCTCGTCACCTTTTAATTCAGATTTTTTCAGGAATTTGAATGCATTTTCATCAACATATTTTAAATTATCTTCGGAAAAATCACTTTTAAAATCCGTTGTTCTTACATAGATAGCAAAATCAGGGATATCTTTAAGTTCAACATTCTCTTTTAATGCAGCAAAGCTGCCATTAGCAACAAAGTCAGTTACATCAACAAAATCATTCAGTCTAGGAATAGACCACCCCTTCGGCACCCAGCCTAATTCGGTTTCTTCAAATTCAGACGGAAACAGGGCGCGAGTCTCGGCGGGTAACGGTTTGAAATCGGCTTTGGCCCGCAGCAAGCGGCGTTGTTCGGCGCGTTCCAGCAAGGTGTCAGGAATGTCGTTGCCTGCATCAAGGGCGTTATCAATCACCGGATCAAAATCAACAAACCACGATTTAAACAGTGTTTGCGCCATCTGTTCGAGGGTTTGGTTGATTTGGCGATTGAGGGTGATTTTGTCATCTATTTCAGAAATAAAATCAGAGATTCCTTTTTTAATCTCCTCTGGAGGCTGAGGTATATCCAGATTTTTGATGCATTTCAAACTCAATGTTTTTTGAACAGCACCGACGACCACTTGTTCTATCTGATCTTTAACTTGCGGTGAGATCAATGCGTAATAAAGAAAGCGATTCTTATCCTTAGGAATAATTAAAGCTGTATTTTGACCTAAACAAAATTTTTCTTCTGATGATACATATGAGACATTTCCATATGACCCAACACGAGAGATAACTAAATCCCCCGCTATTGGATCTCTTCCTTTGGAAAAATCATCATAGACTTCTTGAGATACTTTTTTAGTATCTTCGAGCTGCAAAACGCCACCTTTTACATCAACCACACGTACCATCGGATAACCAACATCCGAATAAATAGGTGTTTGATGCCGTGAATCTATGACTTCCGCAATGCTCTCTAATTTAACTAGTGGCCATCTACTCCCCATAACCCAACGCCTCCAGATTTTGACGGATCGCCTGATCCAGCGTTTCGGCTTGTTTCATCTGTTGGAACAGGGTCTGCGACAGTTCACGCATCTTCGCTTCAAACGGCACGCCATCGTCTTCCAACTCGGCAGCCCCGACATAGCGCCCCGGTGTCAGCACATAGTCGTTGCCTTTCATCTCTGCAATGGTGGCAACTTTGCAGAAGCCAGCGATGTCTTCATATTTTTCCAGCTTGCTTTCACCACGTTGAATGCGATCGGCCAGCTCTTCTGGCGTGCTGCGCCATGCGTGATAGGTGTCGGCAATACGGGCGATGTCTTCCACCGTCAGCTCTTTGGTGGTGCGGCTTATCATGGTGCCGAGTTCACGCGCATCGATAAACAGCGTTTCACCGGCGCGATTACGGTAGCCATGCGACAAATCGGCTTTTTTGTTTTTGGTGATAAACCACAGACAAACCGGAATTTGCGTGGTGTAGAACAACTGCCCCGGCAACGCGATCATACATTCCACCAAGTCGTTCTCGATCATCTGCGCTCTGATTTCACCTTCACCGCTGGTGTTCGAGCTCATCGACCCGTTCGCCAGTACAAAGCCTGCTGTGCCGGTTTCTGACAGCTTCGACAGCATGTGTAAGATCCAACCGTAGTTGGCATTGCCCGTCGGCGGCGTGCGATAACCAGCAAAGCGCGGATCAGTGGTCAATTCAGCGTCGTTGCGCCAGTCTTTCAGGTTAAACGGCGGGTTAGCCATAATGAAATCGGCTTTCAGATCAGGGTGCTGATCGCTAAAGAAGGTATCAGCTGGGCGTTCACCCAAATTGCCCGACAAACCACGAATGGCAAGGTTCATTTTCGCCAGTTTATAGGTGGTCGCGGTCAGTTCCTGCCCGTAGATAGCCACGTCTTTACTGCGCCCCTGATGGCTTTCGACAAACTTGAGCGACTGCACGAACATACCGCCCGAGCCACAGCACGGGTCGTAAATCTTACCCTGATAGGGTTCGAGCATCTCGGCAAGCAGCGTCACCACACACTTCGGGGTGTAAAATTCACCGCCACCTTTCCCTTCGGTTGCAGCAAATTTCCCTAAGAAATATTCATACACACGGCCAACCAAGTCGTCTTCACTTAAGTGACATTCATTCGCCAGTGTGTCGATGTTCTCGATGCTATCAATCAGCGAGGCGAGCTTTTTCACCTCAAGGTTCTGACGTGAGAAGTAGTTATCAGGCAATGCACCTTGCAGCACAGGGTTGCGTTTCTCGATGGTCGAGAGTGCGGTATCAATCTTCACCGCGATGTCATCTTGCTTGGCTTGCGCCTGAATGTAAGACCAACGCGCCTCTTCCGGCAGATAGAAGATGTTGTCTTGCTGATAGAACACATCCATATCAACAAAGGCTTCTTGGCCTTCGTTAATCAACTGCTGGCGGCGCTTCTCAAACTTGTCGCTGATAAACTTCAGGAATACGAGGCTTAACACCACATGCTTGTATTCAGATGATTCAACGCTGCCGCGTAATTGATTTGCGGTATCCCACAGGGTTTCTTCAAACCCTTTCTGTGCTTTCTTTGCCGGTGCTTTTGCCATGACAATGCTTCTGATGATTTCTGTTGAGGCTAGTTTACCCGATTGAGCACTAGGAGGGGGATGTTGATATCGGTTGTTACCGCATGTTTTGATGTTGTTTGGTCATCCGAAAATCAACGATGGCAATTTTGCTGGTGGAGAAGGTGCCTAAATCCGAAATAAATGCCAGCCTGAATTCTGGGTAAAACCAGATTCACCATTAGGCTCCAATTGAGTAAATAAATATTTTTTCGCACTGCGAATTTCGCAGTAAATTCGCATATACAAGGATTCCAACCCTAGTCCGGATAAGCGAACTACAGCGTTGATATACCTATTTCGCAATACACGCTCACTGTTTCAAAAAATGGGGGCTATCTGAATGTTCCTGCGTATCATGAACACGTTTAACGCCTTTGCCGGAATCAGTGTTCATCATCTTCATCGCAAGGAGTTTCGGTGGCCCCGTTTCGCTTGTTTGTGACCCTTTCGCATTAAACAGGCTATTTCCTTCAATGAAGAATATCCCTATACCAATGGTTATATTAAAAGGACTACGATAGCCGTAGTAGGTGACACCACAAAAACAGGTGTGACTACTACGATGGTAGTAGTAGTCAGCTAACAATTTCTGTAAACCAGCTACGATAGCCGTAGTAGTCTTTGGTATACCCACTACGATAGTCATAGTGGTAAAAATCGGAATTTGCCGTCTTTGATCAGGTTGCTTCATATTGGATATTTCCGGAGAAGGGCGTATCGAAAGACATTCGAAGCGCTGAACGCGTTCCTTTAATCTTGGATACCCACATCCCATTTTCACATTGATCAATATCATCAACAGGCAACCAGGTAAGCGCATACAGTGCTGGCTTTCTTTTTCCATCTTTGCCGGAATATCCACCATGTCGCGTCTTGACGATTAACCCTCTTTTTAACAACTCTTTTATAGCTCTGTTTATAGTATCAGGGCTGGTAATGCCAAAAGCTGACATCTCTTTCTCCGTTGCACATAAATCGCCGTTGTTGCGACCGTTATACTGGCGCACCAACACCATTAGTGCTCTGAAAGTCGCATGAGACAGCGCATTTACATCAGGTCCCAAAAACACTTGCTGAGGGATGCTACAATATCCACCCCGAGCCCCCCAATGCCCCGTCAAAAAACCTAGTGAGGTGTATTTCTTCTTTCGTCTTAACTCACTTGGAGATGTCATGTCTGTCTCCTAATGAATTGACTCATTCACTACAGAATTGAAAGGGATACCATTGGCTGATGAAATAATAAAAACTGATGCTATCAGGCTTTCTTTAGGTAAGCCGTTCCCCTGCGAATAACTCACCTTAATTTGAAAACTCATCGTATTAGGTTCCTAAGCACTTTTTCTAGTACTGATGGCTACATGCCAAGCAGCGATGCTGTAAGCTCAGAAAGTAACAGTTCCACACTTCAGATTTAGAGTATGTTGTCTCTCGAGGTTGTTTTCAGCATCGCTCCGGCAAATCACTCAGTGACGCTTATACCGTCTGTGATTCATCAATCCATTTCTGATAAGACGATTGAGTCCAACCAATAGCACGACCATTAACTCGCACTGGTTTCGGGAAGTTGCCATTTTTAACCCATACCCAAAGGGTTTTGTAATCGCGGTTTACTAACTTTTCCATTTCTGGAATAGAGATAATTTGTTCCATAGAATGCGACTCCACATAGAAAAACAATGCTAGTTCGAAAAATTTAAACAATAGGAATCAGCGCATAGAGCCAATCAAAGCACTACGCGGATGTGGGGTCGTGAGGGATTAAGGAAAGTAAATAAACGGCGTAATTCGGGCCGCTCTGGTCGGTATATTTACCAAAGCTGTAGGCTGAATGAGAACTGAAGCTGCAAGAAGAAATAGTTTCTCAAGATGTCTCTTAATTCTGACTATTGCCAGAATAAGCAGTAACTGAGCAATGCGCTTTTGCTTGGCAGTTTTTCCAAGCGGAACACATTTTTGACTAAGCTGCTTGAGACTGTCCTCTAAACGTTTGAGGTAATCATCAAAATAATGCACAGAATCCCATGGATTAAACATTATTTGTAGATTCATATACCGTACATTTGGAACTGACAAAACATACCTCTCAAACAAGAAGCTGATTAACTTTCGATCAATCGGTCTTATAGACTATCAGAGACAAATTCAGATATGCAATATCTACTAGATAAAATCTGTTTTTATCAGGCTACGATCTGCCACCAGAAAAATTAACTACATTGATGGAGGGATCAGTTCCAGCAAGCCTTGCCTCCCATGCTTCAAGAGCTCTTCGTTTCTCAGGTAGATAGCTATAGCGGTCGTAATGTTTTGTAGATACGTCCTGAAAAGCATGATTCTGGATTCTATCGCGCAATTCTTTGCTGATACCTAGCTCGCCCATCAGGGTTTTGCAGGTACGCCGTATATCCCGACCGATGAAGAAAGGAAAATCAGGATATTGTTCTCTGTAATAGCTAATCGCCTGCGAAAATGAGTCAGTTCTTAACGGTTTTAATCCGCCTCTCTGCGGGAATATGTATTTGCTGTTAGCGGTATTACGTTGTTTAAGTTCACTAAGAATATGAAGTGCTGAATCAGTAAGCGGTATCAAGTGCTCCCGCTTGTTTTTAGATATGTCGGCTATAATTAACAGCGTTTTCTCATCCCAGTTCACACACTGCCATTCACTGACAGATAACTCATACGGACGTTGGCCACCAGTATAAACACACAACTTTAGGAACTGACCAATCATCCAGCCAACTTTTTTTGCTTCTGAAAATGACTCCATCAGCCTGCATAGATCTTGTTTTGATAGCCAGTTTTCCCCTACTTTCTCTGCACTAGCTTGCCTTGGAACCACGGACACTGGATTTACGGTTAACCCGAATATAACCTCCTGCCTGTTATTCATCGGATCCAAGTCTGCTGTTAATCCATATTGAAATGCTGCATGAAGATATGAGCGGACACGATTAGACTGAACAACCGCCCCACGCTGGATCATATTGGTTAATATCTGCTTGATGTCTAACGGTGTGACATCCTTTGCTTTTGTCGCTGGTGGAATGACTGGGTAAACATCCTTCTCTAGCCGCCGCAACACATCTGCATGTGTCCGTTTGCCGTCCGCTTTCATCTTCCAGATGTACGATTCGATTAACTGCTGAATAGATCCTTTTTCTGCTTCGGCTTTGTCTTTTACTTCACGCTCACGGCTTATTCGGGCAATTTCACTCTTTGGATCCACCCCTGCTTTCATCCACCCCGCAAACTCTCTGACTTGTTGTTCTGCAGCTTCAAGACTCAACGAGGGGAATAACCCTAGCTGTATAAATTTGGCCTTCCCTTCAACAAAGTAACGATACACAAATACTTTTTCACCTGATGTATTGACGCGAACACCAAGCCGTCCTTGACCTCTTTTTCCTGTTACGTCCCATTCATAGTATTGGGTGTCTTTAGGTTTGAGGCCTTTAATTTTGTTGAATGTTAAACCGCTAGCTCTAGCCATGATACCGCACCCAGAAAGTTAAGTAAGTCAAGTTACAAGTCAAGTAAGAGTGTAACTTAATCGTATCAGACAAGAACAGATTAGATAACAGAATAAATTTATTTAATTGAAAAATAACAAAAAATATATTTATTGAGATTTTACTAGATTAGTCGAGATATTAAATACGTAGGACTCATAATCGCTTGGTCCCCCGTTCAAACCGGGGAGGGGCCACCAAATATATCAAGGACTTACAGCTGATTGTTGTAGGTCCTTTTTGTTTTCTGCTTCTTTTAAGTTAATTACCGCATTTTAATTGTTTGAACTTAAACTGGCCTTGAATTTGTATACAGATTGAAATAGCCCTGAGACAAGACCCAGATCTCAAAAATGTATGGCGACAGAACTGAGGGATTTACAGTATTAACAGATCGTTCCATGTTTATAGCAGCATTTCGGTTTAAATCTGCAGCAGCAAACATGGTGATAATCATGAACAATGAGCGGGAAATGTTAGAACAATATATCCGCGATAACTTTGTCTATGACAGCAAAGGGAGCTTTGTCGATCCGTTAGATGTCGTTGTCATCAGCCCGGTCACTGAGTCACAGTTGAGCACATCACCCTTTAAGGAAGCTGGCGCCCGGATAGGCGATTACTGGGTGGATGATACGGTTTACGGCACTATTCTTCGTATAGAAAATGGTGTAGTCATTAAATTATGGTCTGATGATTGACAGCCGATAACAACAAAGGCTTACAACATCATGCTGTAAGCCTCTGTTTATCAAGCTCGATTCAGACAAAAGAACCCAGTGATTATTTCACCGTTTACAGTGTCACAACGTCGAAATTCACTTCCGGATTCACATCCGCATTGTAATCAACCCCTTCCCAGCCGAAACCAAACAGTTTCAGGAATTCGTCTTTATAGCCCTGATAATCGGTCAGTTGAGACAGGTTCTCAGTGGTTACTTGCGGCCACAAATCACGGCATGCCTGCTGTACAGATTCACGCAGTTCCCAGTCATCCATACGGATACGCTGTGCGTCATCGGTAACGAACTCACCGTCATACAGACGGGTGTAGAACATACGCTGAACCTGCTCGATACAACCTTCGTGAATGCCCTGCTCTTTCATCAGTTTGAAAGACATTGCGATATACAGCGGCATTACCGGGATCGCCGCAGAAGCCTGGGTCACTACCGATTTCAGTACCGCCACATTCGCGGTGCCGTTTTTGCTGCTCAGCTGTGCACGAATCGCGTTGCTGGCACGATCCAGATCTTCTTTTGCACGACCCAGAGTTCCATGCCAGTAGATTGGCCAGGTGATGTCAGTACCGATGTAGCTGTAAGCCACGGTTTTTACACCCTCAGCCAGCACACCAGCCTGATCCAGCGCGTTTAACCACAGTTCCCAGTCTTCGCCACCCATCACTTTGATGGTGTTGGCGATTTCTTCTTCGTTCGCCGGTTCAACCTGCGCTTCGATGATTTCATCTTTGTTGGTATCAACTGCGGTGGCTTTATACACTTCGCCAATTGGTTTCAGTGCAGAACGGATCAGCTCACCTGTCGATGGTAATTTACGTACCGGCGACGCCAGAGAGTAAACCACCATATCAACCTGACCGAGGTCGGCTTTGATCAGCTCAATGACCTTAGCGCGGCATTCATCAGAGAACGCGTCGCCATTGACGCTTTTGGAATACAGACCTGCTTCTTTGGCCGCTTTATCAAACGCAGCGGAGTTGTACCAACCGGCACTAGCTGGTTTCTTTTCTGTACCGGCTTTTTCCAGAAATACGCCGATAGTTGCTGCGTCAGAGCCAAATGCAGCAGTAATACGGGATGCTAGACCATAACCGGTTGATGCGCCAATCACCAGAACCTTTTTCGGGCCATTCGCCAGCGGGCCTTTGCTTTTGACATAAGCAATCTGTTGACGGACATTGGCTTCACAGCCAGCAGGATGGGTGGTGGTGCAGATAAAGCCACGGACTTTCGGAGCAATAATCATTGGTTGTTCTCACCTGGTTAAGGGTTTTATGCAAAAAATCGGCATATAAGATACATGATCTTGCCACGTTTGTGTTGTGAATGTTGCGCCTTCGCGATTGCGCTCTATAATCGGCCTGCACGAATTCTGGTTAAGCGGCGCATTATTCCTTCCCGCCATTCTCTGTTGAGACTATTTTATTATGCTGAAATTTATTCGCTCTGCATCCACGTTATTTTTTGCCTTTTTTACGGCATGCAGTGCCCAGGCGGCAATTTCTGTACCCGAAGGCAGCCGGATAGCCCTGGCGTTCAAAGAACCGGGCTCCGAGGCTGTTGCAGCGTATCACGGGGATACCTTTATGATCCCGGCATCGACACAGAAATTACTGACCGCGCTGGCCGCCAGCCTTTATTTCGGACCGGACTGGCAATTCAAAACCCGCATGCTGGCCCCACAGGGAGCGATCCAGAATGGCGTCCTGAACGGTGACCTGGTACTGGAGTTTGATGGTGCACCCGACTTGACCCGTCAGGCACTGGTTAACCTGCTGGCCTATCTGAAACAGCAGAAAGTCACGCAGATCAACGGCGATATACTTCTGGATGTCAGCGGCTATGGTGGCTACGACCATGGCGATGGCTGGTCATGGAATGATCTGCCTATCTGTTTTACCGCGCCGGCTTCTGCTGTCGTCATCGACCGTAACTGCGTCTTTGCCCAGCTCAAAGCCAATCAGCTCGGAGCAATTGCCGAACCCATCATTCCGGCTGGTCAGCCGATTACCATTACCAGTGAAGCACGGGTTGTGACTCAGCAGGAGTATTATTCCGGCTGTGATCTGCGCGTCGATATGAACTCTAGCAACAACTATCATCTGACCGGTTGTATCCCACAGCAGTCCGGTACTCCCTGGCCACTCAGTTTCGCCATTACCGACCCGACAGCCTGGGGGGTGGAACTGGTTAACTGGGCCGCCAGACGCGCGGATATCAGTCTGACTGGCGAGGTCAAAGCCGTACGTCATGTGCCGGACAATCTGGTGGAACTGGCACATGTACCCTCTGCCCCGCTGAAAAAACTGCTGGATCGAATGCTGAAACGCTCCGATAACCTGATTGCAGACAGTCTGTCTCGTGCTTTAGGGCACTACTATCTGAAACGTGCCGCCAGTTATGCGGCCGGTGCAGATGCGGTTCGCGGTATTCTGAAAAACAAAGCCGGGATTGATTTGGGCTCTGCACTGCTGGCTGATGGTTCCGGCCTTTCTGCGCATAATCTGATCACCGCCAAACAAATGCTGGAAGTGCTAGATTATATTGCTTTACATGATAACGAGCTGCAGTTGATCAAGTTATTGCCGGTGGCAGGCATGAGCGGAACGCTCGGCTCCCGCGGCAGTGTGCAGAATCCGCCACTGGTAAAAAATGTCACCGCCAAAACCGGTACCTTGCAGAACGTATCGAATCTGGCGGGCTTCATGACTACCGCATCCGGCAAGCGAAAAGCGTTTGTGCTGATGACAAACGGGCTGACTTTCCCGCCCGAAGTCCGCCGCGCACTGAAAGCGCATCGGATTGCTTCTCCTCATTACAAGTTTGAACGGCAGATTTTAGAACAGATTTACCGGGAAGCACCGATAGAAATAACTGAATAAGTGTGTTTTTTCAGAAAATTAAACTAATACCTCTGGCTTTGATGCATCATCGCCAGTAGAAAAAACCGACAATTACCATTGTCTTAGAGTCACAGATGGAGAACAATAGACGCCCTGGGAGCCAGCCCGTCTGTCGGTTCTCCCGCAAGTATTGCAGAGGCGCGTTGTAGTCATGTCATTTATTGAAAAATCCCACAAGCTGGACAACGTCTGTTACGACATCCGCGGTCCGGTGCACAAAGAAGCCCGTCGTCTGGAAGACGAAGGCCATCGTATTCTGAAACTGAACATCGGTAACCCGGCCCCCTTTGGTTTTGACGCCCCGGAAGAAGTCATCAAGGATGTCATCGTCAACATGCATCAGGGCCAGGGCTACTGCGACTCCAAAGGTTTATTCGCGCCACGTAAAGCGATCGCCCAGTATTATCAGCAAAAAGGGCTGCGCAAAGCCGATGTGGACGACATTTATATCGGTAATGGCGCCAGCGAGCTGATCGTCATGTCGATGCAGGCACTGCTGAACAACGGTGATGAACTGCTGGTGCCGGCACCGGATTATCCGCTCTGGACTGCCGCCGTGACGCTGTCCGGTGGTCGCCCGGTACATTACATCTGTGATGAGCAGGCCGACTGGTATCCGGATCTGGATGACATCAAATCCAAAATCACACCGCGTACCCGCGGGATCGTGCTGATCAACCCGAACAACCCGACCGGCGCGGTGTACAGCACCGAATTCCTGCTGGAAGTGATCGAAATCGCCCGTCAGAACGATCTGATCATTTTCGCTGACGAGATCTACGACAAGATCATTTATGACGATATCGCGCATCACAGTATCTGTACGCTGTGTGACGACGTGCTGGTTGTGACTTTTAACGGTCTGTCCAAAGCCTATCGTGCCTGCGGTTTCCGTCAGGGCTGGATGATGGTCAGCGGTCCGAAACAAAATGCCCGTGGTTATATCGAAGGTCTGGAGATGCTTGCCTCCATGCGGCTGTGCGCCAACGTGCCGATGCAATTTGCCATTCAGACCGCACTGGGCGGTTACCAGAGCATCAACGAACTGATCCTGCCGGGCGGCCGCCTGCGCAAACAGCGCGATCTGGCGTGGGAACTGCTGAACAATATTCCGGGTGTCTCCTGCGTAAAACCGAAAGGTTCGCTGTATATGTTCCCGAAACTCGATCCGAAGGTTTACCCGATCAAAGATGACCAGAAAATGGTGTTTGATCTGCTGCAACAGGAAAAAATGCTGATCGTGCAAGGCACCGGTTTTAACTGGCCGGCACCGGATCACTTCCGCATTGTATTCCTGCCACCGGAAGAACAGTTACAGGACGCCATGACCCGTCTGGCGCGGTTCCTGAAAACGTACAAACAATCATGAATGAAATGGCGACTTGATAGTCGCCATTTTTTTTTGCTATTTATATAGCAACCACCCCTTCCCGTTATTGTGAGCGGTCTATGTCCACCAGCAATTCACCTGCCCCGGCCAGCCATTTCTTTGCCCAGTTATCACGCATGAAACTGATCTATCGCTGGCCGCTGATGCGCAATATCCAGAAAGAAAATATCAGCGAGCACAGCCTGCAGGTCGCCATGGTTGCCCACGCACTGGCACTGATCAGTAACCGGAAATTCGGCACGCAGCTTGATACGGGGCATATTGCTCTGGTAGCCATCTTCCATGATGCCACCGAGATCCTGACCGGTGATCTGCCCACACCGGTGAAATATCAGAATAACGCGATCGCCAGTGAATATAAGAAGATCGAGAAACTGGCAGAGAAACAGTTACTGTCTCTGTTACCTGATGAATTCATAAATGACTACCGTGAATTGCTGGATTCAGAATATCAGGATGCCGAAGCGGTCAAGGTAGTGAAAGCCGCAGACACACTCTGTGCTTACATTAAATGTTTGGAAGAAATTGCGGCAGGGAATAAAGAGTTCGTCCCTGCGAAACGCCGGCTGGAAACCATGCTGGAAGAGCGCATGACACCAGCCGTACAGTATTTTATTGATGTCTTCATTCCCGGTTTTTCATTGACACTGGATGAGATGACCAATACCCCCTGAATCAGATCCGGCGGACAAAATCGGCACTATTGGCAAATGACGGGATCCGCAAGGACGTCGCCGGGGTACCCAGATAAAGAAAACCGACAATCTGGTCCCGCTCATTCAGTCCCAGCAGTTCATGCAGTCTGCGCGAATACATCAGCGGACCGGACCGCCAGATACCACTGAAGCCCTGGGCCTGTGCCGCCATCTGCATCGCCATGACAGCGCAACCGGCTGATAAATGCTGTTCAAATTCAGGCACCTTGTTATGCGGGGTGACCTTTGCCACAACCGTGATCACCAGGGGCGCGCGCAACGGCAACTGAGCCGCCCGTTCAATCACATCATCGGCTGCCCCATCGGCTTTGGCACTTTCGGCCAACAAGGTCCCCAGCCGGTTCAGCCCTTCCCCTTCGGCCAGTAAAAACTGAAAAGGTTGCAAATGACCATGATCCGGCGCCCGCAATCCCGCCTGTAAAATGTGTTCCAGTATCTCACCATCAGGAGCCGGCGCCTGCAGCAGGCCGCACGATGCGCGTGTCAGTAACAAAGATAATGCTGACTGATTCATGCTGTTCCTCATCATTGATTACCATTATTCTTATCAACATAGCATAAGCTATACGTTGATAGCGGCTACAGAGATCGCTCTGATAGACACCTGCGTAGTAATCTGTGCCAACTATTCGCATAATGTCGTTATTAAACTCTTCCGGGAATTATTCAATGCGTTTTCTGTTCCGTAGTATTAAATGGTTTTTCCGCTCTCTCTGGCGGGTGATCAATTTCACCCGGCTGCTGATTATCAATCTGATTTTTATCGGAATTGTTTTAGCCATATTCATCGGTCTCAGCGAGGAAACCCCGGAAACCACTATCCAAGAAGGCGCGCTGGTGCTGGATCTGGCCGGTAAATTGGTTGAACAGCCAACCACACCAAATCCGGCTGATCAGCTGATGGAAAAATGGCTTTCAAACAACGACACCACTCGTGAGATTGCGGTGAGTGACGTGGTTTATATGATTCAGCAGGCAAAACAGGATCCACGAGTCAAAGGCATCGTATTGAAAACAGCCGATCTGGAAACTACCAGCATTGGTAAATTACTGCTGATCACGAAGGCGCTGGATGACTTTAAACAGAGTAAAAAACCAGTGGTTGCTATCGGTAACTTCTACCAGCAACACCAGTATTTACTGGCCGCTCACGCCAACACAATTTTGCTGAACCCGGCCGGCGCAGTCACCATTCAGGGGTTGGGGTTGTATAACCTCTATTTCAAATCCGCATTGGAAAAATTTAACCTGACACCACATGTATTCCGCGTAGGCACCTACAAATCATTTGTTGAACCGTATATTCGTGATGATATGTCTTCTGAAGCACGCGAAGCAAATCAGCGCTGGATTGGCGCCGTATGGCAGCAATATGTTGCGGATGTCAGTAAAGCACGTGGCCTGCCCGCCGATGCTGTCGCACCAAGCAAAGAACAGGTACTGGCGCGTCTGACCAAAGCAGAGGGTAATGCGGCGCAGTATGCCCTGGACCAGGGGCTGGTCGATCAGTTGGCCACTTACGATGAAATGACAGATACCATCCGCAATTTTGCTGGCAGCGATGAGCATGATTTCCGTCATATTGTCATGAGCGATTATCTGCAGTCTCTGCCACCCCGTTATCAGGCTGTCACCAATAAGCCTCAGATAGGATTATTAGTGGCGGCCGGAGCCATTGTTGATGGCATCTCACAACCCGGCACCATCAATGGCGATGACCTGGTAAAACAAATTCATACCGCCATGTATGATGCAAAGATCAAAGCGCTGGTATTACGCATAGACAGCCCCGGCGGCAGTGCCTTTGCTGCCGAACAAATCCGTACCGCCTTACTTGCCTTCAAGGCCAGCGGTAAACCACTTATCGTCTCGATGGGCAGTACTGCCGCCTCCGGGGGTTACTGGATTGCCGCTGATGCCGATAAAATCTTTGCCGAGCCCACCACAATCACCGGTTCAATTGGCGTCTTCGGCATGTTTCTGACCGCAGATAAAGCGCTGAATGCCCTGGGTATTCATGCTGACGGACTGGGTACCACCGACTTTACCGGCATCAGCCCGGTACAGCCATTACCTGACCATATCAAACAGATCGTCCAGCTGAATGTGGAAAATACTTATCAGCGTTTTTTAGATCTGGTCGCCGAAGGACGTGGAATGACACCGGAGCAGGTTGATCTGGTTGCACAAGGCCGTGTCTGGGTGGGTACGGACGCGAAAAAACTGAGGCTAGTCGATGAGCTAGGCAGTCTCACCGAAGCAGCGGCCGAAGCCGGTAAACAGGCAAAACTGACTGATTATCAGCTGACACTGATTGAACCGGAATTATCCGCCCGCGATAAGTTGTTACGCGAACTCTTTAATCAGAGTGCTGAGTATCTGCCATCCTCCGTCACCCATTCCGGTTTGGGCAAACTGGCGTTACAGTGGTGGTCCGCCGGTAATCAGGCCTTGGCACCATTGAATGCGCTGCAGGATCCGCAAGGAATTTACAGTTATTGTCCGGTTTGTCAGCAGTAGAGAGGCTCAGCCTCTCTGCGTTATGCAAGGTTATTCACAGATGAAAAAACGCATTTATATCGCATATACCGGTGGTACCATCGGTATGCAACGCTCCAGCCATGGCTATATTCCACAGGCTGGTTTTATGGAAAACTGTCTGGCAGGCATGCCTGAATTCCACCGGGAAGAAATGCCGGAGTATGTCATTCATGAATACAATCCTCTGATTGACTCCTCCGATATGACACCGGCTGACTGGCAGCGGATCGCCGAAGATATCCGGGATCATTACGAGGATTTTGATGGTTTCGTCGTGCTGCATGGTACGGATACGATGTCTTATACCGCATCAGCCCTCTCCTTCATGCTGGAAGATCTGAGCAAACCGGTGATCATCACCGGTTCTCAGATCCCGCTGGCTGAACTGCGTTCCGACGGACAACAAAACCTGCTGAATGCCCTGTATATTGCAGCCAATTATCCGGTGCATGAGGTCACGCTCTACTTCAATAATCAGCTGTTCCGTGGCAATCGCAGTACCAAAGTGCATGCCGATGGCTTCCATGCCTTCGATTCACCTGATTTCGCGCCATTACTAGATGCAGGGATTCATATTGAGTGGAATGCGGGTAAACCGGCCGATACCGCCCATAAGCCATTAAAGATGCACTCCATCCAGCCACAACCGATCGGCGTCGTCACCTTATACCCGGGCATCTCGGTGGATGTCATCGCCAATATTCTGCAACAACCGGTTAAGGCGCTGATCCTGCTGACCTACGGCGTAGGGAATGCCCCCCAGAATCCGGCCATGCTGCAGCTACTGCGCGACGCATCGGCGCGTGGTGTGATCATCGTTAACCTCAGTCAGTGTCTGCGCGGCAAGGTCAACATGGGCGGCTACGCCACCGGCAACGCCCTAGCAGATGCCGGCGTCTTATCCGGCTATGACATGACAACTGAAGCGGCACTGGCCAAATTACACTTTCTGCTGAGCCAGGCGTTGGCTCCGGAGGAGATCCGCAGATTAATGCAGTTGGATCTGCGTGGTGAGCTTTCTCACTAATTAAGCTAAAAAATAATCCCCTGAATATCAGGGGATTATCTTCAGCGAATCAACAATTTATTCTGCTTTTTTCTGTGCTTCCGTAAACCCCAGCGACAGACTGTTCACACAGTAACGCTGACCGGTTTCCGTCGGGCCATCCGGAAAAACATGTCCCAGATGTGAACCACAGTTCGCACACAATATTTCCACCCGCCGCATGCCATGGCTGAGGTCTTCTTCATAACGTACCGCATCCGGAATGGCGCGATCAAAACTGGGCCAGCCACAGCCGGAATCGAACTTGGTGCTTGATTCAAATAATGGCGCATCGCAACAGACACAGTGATAAACACCGGTTTTACGGTTATGCAGCAACCCACCGGAAAACGGACGTTCGGTCCCCTTCTCCCAGCAAATATGAAATTGTTCCGGTGTTAACTTTGACCGCCAGTCAGTCATCTGCTGTCCACTCTTATCTGCAATAAATGTTATACAATTGTTAACAGATTAGATGAGAGTGGAAGCAGATTCAAATTACAAACTGCAGGGTTAATCCGAAAATTCAATTAATATCACATTCACCGGAAGAACAGGCCCGCAGCAGTTTCATCGCCCGGGCACTGCACACCGCGACCAACTGAGGCAAATCATCCAGCAACAGCCGTTTTCCATCGTGAAAGGCGGTATCGGCGGCCAGTGCCCAGGTGTGATGTTCCGCAGGCTCCGGCAGACGAAAATGAATGTCGTAAGCACTGGAGTTAAACAATACCAGCCAGTGTTCCTGACTTTCCCGGGCAATAATTTCCATTACCAGCGCCTGCGCAGAAGGCGCATTCCAGTCACTTTCAGTCAGTTCACTGCCATCTGGATGATACCAGTGCACGGTATCCGCGTGTGTCCTCGCGCCGAAATAGAGATCATCGCCCAGATGCAATTCCGTGAATGCACTGGAAGAACGACGGACCTGGATCATCTGCTTAACAAAGCGCAGTAACCCCTCATCCTCCTCGTTCAACTGCCAGTTAACCCAACTGATGCGATTATCCTGGCAATAAGCATTATTGTTGCCCATCTGAGTTCGCCCCATCTCATCACCAGCCAGCAGATGAGGGATCCCCTGTGATAACAACAACGTCGCCAGCATGTTCCGCTTCTGCTGCACACGCAGACGGCAAATACGCGGGTCCCGTGTCGGCCCTTCAAGACCATAATTTTTCGATAAATTATGACCGTGCCCATCCCGGTTCTCTTCGGAATTGGCCTGGTTGTGCCGTTGTTCATAACTGACCGTGTCTTCCAGCGTGAATCCGTCGTGATAACAGACAAAGTTCACACTGGAATGAATGACACGCAGCGATTTCGGAAAGATATCGCGAGATCCCAGCAGACGCGTGGCAAATTCCGCCATTTTCCCCATATCACCCCGCCAGAAAGAACGGATGGTGTCACGGTAGCGATCATTCAGCTCACGCCACTGTGTCGGGAATTGCCCCAGCCGGTAGCCAAACGGACCAATATCCCAGGGCTCGGAAATCAGTTTCACATTGCGTAATACCGGATCCTGAATCATCGCTTTGCAGAAACCGCCGTAAGGATCAAATTCCCCACCTTCACGCGCTAGGGTAACGGCCAGATCAAAACGGAAACCATCAACGTGCATCTCGGTAACCCAGTAGCGCAGACTGTCCATGACCAGTCGTAACGCATTCGGATGATCCACGTTAAACGAATTACCGCAGCCGGTTACATTGCTATAGCGGGTGAAGTCCTGACCAAAACCGCCATTGTCAAAGCAATAGTAATTACGATTATCCAGTCCCTTATAACTCAATAACGGTCCGCCGTGGCCACCTTCCGCCGTATGGTTAAACACCACATCCAGGATCACTTCAATACCGGCACGATGCAGTTCACGCACCATTGTTTTGAATTCGGTCACCGCATGTTTCACGGCATAGCGGGGATCCGGCGCCATGAAACAGATGGGGTTATATCCCCAGTAGTTCTTCAGGCCCAGCTGAATCAAACGTGGTTCGCTCATGAAACTGGCAACCGGCATCAGTTGCAGTGAGGTAATACCGAGTTCCTGCAGATGACGGATAACGGAGGGATGACAGAGACCAAGATAAGTACCGCGCAGTTGCTCCGGCACGTCAGGATTAAGCTTGGTGAAGCCTTTAACGTGCGCTTCATAGAGGATGGTTTGCGCATCATTGTAGCGGGGGGAAAGCACACCCTGCCAGTCAAACTCATCATCCCAGACAATGGCTTTAGGCATCATGTACTGGCTGTCGCCCTGATAGCGTTCCTCACTCCACTCCAGCGCACGCGATAGCGCTTTGGCATAAGGATCCAGCAGCAGCTTTTGCGGATCAAACAGTAACCCCTGATCCGGATGATTCGGACCATACACCCGGTAACCATATAAAGTACCGGACACTACGCCTTGAACATAGCCATACCAAATATGGCCGCGACGTTCACGGAAACGGATGCGGGCAATTTCCTGTTCTCTGGCATCAAACAGACATAACTCGACACGTTCGGCTTCCGGAGCCCATAAGACAAAATTACATCCCTGTGAGTCCAGAATGGCACCAAATGGTGCATCCCTGCCAGATAGCAATACATACTGATCTGTCATTGTCTTAACTCCATCCGGCACCCGTCAAACTGCAACGGGTGCCTGTTGCGCTGTATTACTCAGCCACTTTTTTGATAAATACGGTGGCCAGTGGCGGCAGGTTCAACATAATCGAGTTAGATTTTCCGTGTGATTCAACAGCTTCGGACTGGAAGATCTCTGCGCCCACAGAATAATCACTACCCCAGTATTCACTGCTATCCGTATTCAGCACGATCTGATAACGACCCGCTTCCGGCACACCGATACGGAAGCCATCGCGCGGAACCGGCGTAAAGTTACAGGCCGTAATGACAAAGCTGTCCTGAGCCTTATTACGGCGCAACATCAATAAAGAGCTGCTTTCCCAGTTGGAATGATCCAGCCACTCAAACCCGCTCTGCAGATAATCCGCATCATACAGTGCCGGTTCTGAACGGTAGAGACGGTTTAAATCCCGGATCAGATTCTTTTGTCCGCGATGCTTATCAAAGCCCAGCAACCACCAGTCCAGCTGGCTGTCATGATCCCATTCAGCAGCCTGCGCAATTTCAGTTCCCATGAAATTCAGCTTTTTGCCCGGATGCGCATACATGTAACCCATATACGCACGCAGGTTGGCAGCCTGTTGCCATTCGTCGCCCGGCATTTTATACAGCAGTGATTGCTTACCATGCACCACTTCATCATGTGATAACGACAAAACGAAATTCTCGTTATAGTGGTAAACCATGGAGAAGGTCAGATCGTTGTGATGATATTTACGATGCACCGGCTCTTTCGCCATATAGCGTAAAGAATCGTTCATCCAGCCCATATTCCACTTGAAGGTAAAGCCCAGACCGCCGGTATAGGTAGGACGGGATACCCCGGAAAAGGCAGTGGATTCTTCTGCGATTGTCATCGCATGCGGATAACGTTCGTAAACTTCGCGGTTAAACCATTGCAGTAACGAGATCGCCTCATAGTTGTGGTTACCACCATCAACGTTTGGTACCCACTGACCGTCGTCACGGGAATAATCCCAGTACAGCATTGACGCGACCGCATCGACACGCAGACCATCGATATGGAAATGATCCAGCCAGTACAACGCACTGGCGATCAGGAACTGACGGACCGTTTCTCGGCCAAAGTCATAAATGTAGGAATTCCAGTCCGGGTGCCAGCCACGACGTGGATCTTCGTACTCATATAACGGGGTACCATCGAAACGGGCCAGACCATGCGAGTCAGATGGGAAATGTGCCGGTACCCAGTCGAGAATCACGCCGATCCCGGCCTGGTGGCAACGATCCACAAAATATTTGAAATCATCTGCTGAGCCGAAACGGCTGGTCGGTGCAAACAGACCCAGCGGCTGATAACCCCAGGAACCGGAGAACGGATGCTCCATAATCGGCATCAGTTCAATATGGGTATAATTCATTTCTAGCAGATAAGGGATCAACTCATCCGCCATTTCACGATAGCTTAAAGAATTACCGTCCTCATGACGTTTCCATGAGGCAAAATGCATTTCATAAATGGAAACAGGTTGTTCCAGCTTGTCATTCCGCTGCGATTTCTGCCAATCCGCATCGTGCCATTCATATTGCTTATGGTCGTACACCACCGAAGCAAACGAAGGATATTGATCCGAATAGAAACCGACCGGATCCGCTTTATGTGGCAAGCAATGACCATACAGATCTTTCAGTTCAAATTTATAGCGGGCACCAACATCCAGTCCCGGCACAAACAGCACCCAGTGACCACACAGGCTGCGCTGCATCGGATGCCGACGGCCATCCCAGTAGTTGAAATCACCAATCAGACTGACAGACATTGCGCTTGGTGCATATACCGCGAAACGGACACCCTTCACCTTGACGCCGTTGACCTCGGTCTCCATCAACTGGGCACCCAGTGTCCGGTATACATTGTCCGCACTGTGTTTCAGTTCCGCTAAACCACGGAAAGCTTCATCATGGAATTGATAAGGATCAGTAACTTCTGATTTCACACCCGCATAAGCCACTTTCAGCACATAAGGAAACGTGGCAGCCAGACCGGGGAATTCAGCTTCGAACAAACCATCGGTATGCAGACATTTTAGTTTGCATTCAACGGCCTTTTTCTCAATACGTCGTACCGCAACCTCAGTTGCATGCGGCATCCAGACCCGCAAACGCCACAAGGCTTGTTCGTTGTCATAAACCCAACCCAGCTTTTCAAAAGGCTGACCACAACGCGCTTCATTAAGCTCTCTCAACAACATATTAAAACCTCTAGGACATCACGAAAGATCATCAGCTACAGATACATTAACTCGCTGATATTAAATTTATTGCAGTTGCTTTCTGGCATTAGTCAGCCGGCGAGCCAGCACAGCCAATGCCGGATCATTCAGAAAACTTTCCAGATCCTTACTCAATTTTCGCCGCCAGTTCGGATATTCCGAGCAGGTTCCCGGCACGTTCACCGGCAGATCCATCTCCAACCAGTCTTCCAGCTGAGTACTGAATAGCGCGTTATTACCCCGGCACATATGTTCCTGAAGCGCATGCGATAGCGCAGAACTCATGCCAACCCAACTGACATCATGGCCGATATTTTCCGGTAAAATGCCATGCCAGCGTAATGAATCCAGGATCGCCTGCTTCGCACTGTGCCTTTCCCGGTATAGATCCTGCAATTTTTCTTCATCCGGATAGAGACCCAGATCACGCCCCAGCGAAAGATCATCACAATGCCAGAAGCCACGCAGTGTCGGCATATCATGCGTCGTCAGCGCTGACATCGCCTGAGCTGGATAATGAGAAGGAGAGAAAAAGCCGCCATCCAGCGCCCGCTCAAAGAAGAAGACCTTATAGGAATAAATGCCATTATCATGTAATAAGGTACGCATCTCCGGTGGCACAGTACCCAGATCTTCACCGATCACCATGCAGCGCTGACGGTGAGATTCCAGAGCAAGAATCGCCAGTAGATCGTCTACCGGGTAATAGACATAAGCCCCCATGCTGGACGGTGCTCCCGGCGGAACCCACCATAAACGTCGCAAGCCCATGACATGATCGATACGTAATGCGCCACAACCACGCATATTGGCCCGCAGCAGCTCAATAAATGGCTGATAGGCAGCCTGATACAAGCGAACGGGATCAACCGGTGGTAATCCCCAGTTCTGACCTTGCGGGCCCAGTGGATCCGGCGGCGCGCCAATGCTGGCCTCGGGGCAATAAAAATCTTTATTTGCCCAGATTTCGCAAGAGCCTTCGGAGACACCGACGGCCAGATCCCGGTACAGGCCAATTTTCATCCCCAGCGCCTTCGCCAACTGCTCGGCTTCTGTCAGCTGCTGATCAGCGACCCATTGCAGGAACAGATAAAAACGGATATCAAACTGATGTGAGGCAATCCAGGTTTTAACCGCGGCGGAATGGTAATCCCGGTAAGCATCCGGCCATACAGGCGGTCCCCATGCTTCCAGACCACCGGCATACAGGGTGTTTTGCAAGGCGTCAAAAGTGGCCATCTGCAACAGACTGTCGCCACCGGCCGCTATATATTCTGCAAACGCTCTGCCTCGTTCTGAACGATCTGACAAATCCGCGTTTTCAAAGACCTGGCGTAACCAGCGCATCTTGAAGGCAAAGACAGCCTTATAATCAATCCATTCCACAGCCCGCAACTGCTGCAGCTGTGCCTGTTCTTCCGAGACAGACAAGGCTTTCTGCAGTTCAGGATTAGCCTTAAATTCCGGAATAGCTTCAACATCGATATAAATGACATTCAGCCAGCGGCGGGAGGATGGGCTATAAGGACTGCACGCATCCGGATTGGCCGGATACAGAGCATGGATCGGATTCAGACCGACAAAATCCGCTCCCCAGGCAGCAACGCCCCGGAGCAGCATCTTAAGATCCGTGAAATCGCCTACGCCCCAGTTACGCTGACTGCGCAGACTATACAGCTGAACGCTGGGTCCCCAGCACTTTTGATTTTGCTGAATAAAGCCGGGATGGAAACAATGTGACGGCGCGATAATTAAAGACGAAGCCGCTAATATTTTGGCGTTATTTTCAGATAAAAGAACTAATCTGTGATATCCACAAGGAATATTATTCTGAATATTTAAAGAATATTCAGAATATAAGATTTTATTATATTCAAATGATTTTATTTTATGATTTTCAGTAAGTTCAGTTGTACCTTGCAACTGATCCCCGGATTCCAGTTCAATGCGCCAGATCAACCGCTGAGTTGCACCAGCCGGCAAACGACACACCACCTGATGCTCCGCCTGCTGTCTTCTGATATAGACCGGTTCCAATATCTGCTGCCAGTGTCTGATGTCTTCATCAGCGATCTGAGCAGCCAATGCCTCAGGGTCAGACGTTACATACCCCATCGCATTCAGTATCGCGCGTTTGTTTTCCGGGGAAGTCCGGGTCGTTTTGCCCCAAATATCCGTGTACTCCTGCCCTATCCCGCGCTTTTTTGCCAATAACTCAAGGAGATCATCCATCATATCCTCCCGTTGAATAATTCAGGCTACTAATGCCAGAGCCACTTGGTAAACGCTTATTCTCACATATTGAAGGTAATACTGAATGTGACCTGACCGCCAGCAATTATTTTTGCTTTGTTCAACCGCTTATAATTTATCCAGAAAAAATCAGGTCATGTGACTTGACATAGCACAAACACGCTAAAGCTTAGTGAACAAATTGACTATTTCATGATATATCGCAATTAAAAGTCTCTTGGTGGTTGCTCATGCCCCCTTAATTCTTGTAAATTCATACTCGAATTTTTTCCCTTGAACACATGTTGGGTACAACTATGACTATCAAAGTAGGTATTAACGGTTTTGGCCGTATCGGTCGTTTCGTTTTCCGTGCTTCTTTCGAGCGTTCAGACATCGAAGTTGTTGGTATCAACGACCTGATCGACGTTGACTACATGGCGTACATGCTGAAATACGACTCAACTCACGGTCGTTTCAAAGGCACTGTAGAAGTTAAAGACGGTAACCTGGTTGTTAACGGCAAAACTATCCGTGTAACTGCAGAACGTGATCCAGCGAACCTGAACTGGGGCGCTATCGGTGCTGACGTTGTTGCTGAAGCAACTGGTCTGTTCCTGACTGACGACACTGCTCGTAAACACATCACTGCTGGTGCCAAGAAAGTTGTTATGACTGGCCCATCTAAAGATGCTACCCCAATGTTCGTAATGGGTGTTAACCACGCTACTTACGCTGGTCAGGACATCGTTTCTAACGCATCTTGCACCACTAACTGCCTGGCTCCACTGGCTAAAGTTATCAACGACAAATTCGGTATCGTTGAAGGTCTGATGACCACTGTTCACGCTACTACCGCTACTCAGAAAACTGTTGACGGTCCATCTGCTAAAGACTGGCGCGGTGGCCGTGGCGCGGCTCAGAACATCATCCCATCTTCTACTGGCGCAGCTAAAGCAGTAGGCGTGGTTATTCCAGAACTGAAAGGCAAACTGACTGGTATGGCTTTCCGTGTTCCAACTCCTAACGTATCTGTAGTTGACCTGACTTGCCGTCTGGCTAAACCAGCTACTTACGCTGAAATCTGTGCTGCTCTGAAAGCTGCATCAGAAGGCGAAATGAAAGGCGTTCTGGGCTACACCGAAGATGAAGTTGTATCAACTGACTTCGTTGGCGAAAAACAGACTTCAGTATTCGATGCTAAAGCTGGTATCGCTCTGAACGACAACTTCGTTAAACTGGTTTCTTGGTATGACAACGAAATCGGCTACTCAAACAAAGTTCTGGACCTGATCGCTCACATCGCTAAATAATTGAGCGCTCATTCCGAATGAGTTTCAAGAAGGCAGCCAATTGGCTGCCTTTTTTTTACCACAAGGAGTCATCATGCTACAAAACTTCAATCTGACTAAACAAAAGGACTTAACCAACCATGTCACGCTGGCGACAGGCAGTGCTGGTCTCTCCTATCTGCTGATTAAAAACGATCATGCGGAAGCAGCGATTTCTTTGTTTGGTGCACATCTGATGCATTATCAGGCCAATGGTAAACACCCATTGTTATGGATGAGCAATACCTCTGCTCAGGATGGTTCTAAACCATTCCGTGGCGGTGTTCCAATCTGCTGGCCATGGTTTGGTCCGGCATCTGCTGACATTGGTACTGATAAGCCATTGCATGGTTTTGCCCGTATCAATGAATGGAAACTGGAAGGTATCAGTGAGAACGCAGACGGCACATTGATTCATCTGGTTCTGGAAAGCACAGAGAAAACCCGTGAATTGTGGCCACATGATTTCCGTCTGGAATTTGAAGTGCAGGTTGGCGCGGAACTGACCATGTCTATCACCACGACCAATACCGGTAGTAGTGAACTTCGTTACCGCAGTGCGTTACACACCTATTTCGATACCCTGAATACTGAGTCTGTCAAAATCTCGGGCTTAGGCGATCGTTTCTATGACAAGCTGACACAAAGTGAAAGAGCACAGGATGGTGACCTTCTGCTGACTGAAGGTATGGATCGTATCTATACAGCGCCAGCTGCTGCTGTCACGTTCACTAACGGTTATGAAACCGTTCAGCTGAATAACGGCAATGCCAATTCTGTTGTAGTCTGGAATCCTTGGGACAAGATTGCTGCCAATATGCCTGACTTCGATAGTGATCGCTGGCCAACGATGGTATGTATTGAAACTGCTGTGACCGGTGAAGGCGTTGTGGTTGCCGCAGGTGAAGAGCATACACTGAGCGCAACACTGCGTTATCTTGCCTGATAAAATAGCAGGATAATAAAAAGCAGAACTCTCAGCGGAGGAGTGTTCTGCTTTTTACTGTTTTAGCTTATCGCCTTCAGATATTACTGCTCACTTTTTGCTGCAAACTGGCGGCAAAATCCAGCATACGATTCAGAGGAATCAACGCCTTCTGACGAACGGATTCTTCCACATGAATTTCATGGGCATCCGCCTGCTCAGATAACGCAGCATATATCGCTTCCAGACCATTCATCGCCATCCACGGACAATGCGCACAACTACGGCAGGTTGCACCATCCCCACCTGTAGGTGCCTCAATCATGATTTTATCCGGGCAAGCCTGTTGCATCTTATAAAAGATGCCGCGGTCTGTAGCGACAATCAGTTTCTTGTGTGGCAATTGCTGAGCCGCTTTAATCAGTTGCGTGGTAGAGCCTACCGCATCCGCCATATCAATCACCGCCGCCGGTGATTCCGGATGCACCAGTACGGCAGCATCAGGATGTTCTTCTTTGAGGCGTGCTAATGCTTTAGCTTTGAATTCATCATGAACGATGCAGGCGCCTTGCCAGCGCAGCATCTCGGCACCAGTTTTCTTCTCAATATAAGCACCCAGATGACGATCAGGCGCCCACAGGATTTTTTTACCTTCCGCATCCAGATGCTCAACCACTTCCAGAGCGATACTGGACGTCACAATCCAATCGGCACGGGCTTTGACTGCGGCAGACGTGTTCGCATAAACAACCACGGTATGATCAGGATGCGCATCGCAAAATGCAGAAAACTCTTCGATTGGGCAAGAAAGGTCGAGAGAACATTCAGCCTGCAGCGTTGGCATAAGCACATGCTTCTCCGGGCTCAGGATCTTCGCCGTTTCGCCCATAAAGCGCACACCCGCCACAATAAGCGTTTGTGCAGCATGTTGCTTACCGAACTTGGCCATCTCCAGTGAATCACCGATAAAACCGCCGGTAGCTTCGGCTAAGGCCTGAATATCATGATCGGTATAGTAATGCGCAATCAGTACTGCATTTTTGGCTTTCAGTAATTCAGAAATGCGCGCAGTCAGCTCCTGCTTGCGCTCTGCTGACAATGGTGCAGGAATTTGTGGGAAAGGATAGTCAATTTCAACCACATTGACTGAGCTGTTCATATCTGACTCCGGCTTACATTAATGCTTCGCTGATTATAACCGAGAAGATAGAGTTGCTGAATTTTATTAATGATATCGCGAGGGCAAATGAGTAATTATGCAGTTAAAGCAAATTTAAAATTAACAGTGTCGGAACGTGGGATTGTGAGGTTTTATCAGAGAAGATGGTGGGTCGTGAAGGATTCGAACCTTCGACCAACGGATTAAAAGTCCGCTGCTCTACCGACTGAGCTAACGACCCATCGAAAGAATTGGTGGTCGCTACTGGGATCGAACCAGTGACCCCCTCCTTGTAAGGGAGGTGCTCTCCCAGCTGAGCTAAGCGACCTGGGAAACTGGTGGGTTGTGAAGGGATCGAACCTTCGACCTACGGATTAAGAGTCCGCTGCTCTACCGACTGAGCTAACAACCCACACACTTACGACAAATTTTGGTGGTCGCTACTGGGATCGAACCAGTGACCCCCTCCTTGTAAGGGAGGTGCTCTCCCAGCTGAGCTAAGCGACCTAATTCCTTCATGGTTAATATGGGAATGCAACCATGCTTTTCAAATCTGGTGGTCGCTACTGGGATCGAACCAGTGACCCCCTCCTTGTAAGGGAGGTGCTCTCCCAGCTGAGCTAAGCGACCTGGGAATTAAGTGGTGGGTCGTGAAGGATTCGAACCTTCGACCAACGGATTAAAAGTCCGCTGCTCTACCGACTGAGCTAACGACCCACTGGTAAATCTTGAAACTGGTGGTCGCTACTGGGATCGAACCAGTGACCCCCTCCTTGTAAGGGAGGTGCTCTCCCAGCTGAGCTAAGCGACCTGGGAATTCGTGGTGGGTCGTGAAGGATTCGAACCTTCGACCAACGGATTAAAAGTCCGCTGCTCTACCGACTGAGCTAACGACCCACTCTTTGCTGGCTTTGCTTTGTGCCCTGCCAACGGCGGCCTATAATACGGATTTAAGTTTCCGACGCAACAGAAAAGTAATGATTTTTTCCTGTTTGCTCACCGTTCGACCAATTTTTCCTACTTTAGGCCAGATTTAACTTATTATTAACCACCAATTGCCTTCTGCGCCAGTTGAGCGGCAGAAGTATTTGGGTATTGCTTAATTACCAGCTGGAAAAATTTATTCGCTTTTTCTGTATCACCATCCGCCTTGGAGATAACACCCAGCTTATAAATTGCTTCCGGACGCTTTGGTGAGTCTTTATATTTCTGTGCAACTGTCAGAAAATGCGTTTTCGCTTTTTCACGATCACCCTGATTAAGCAGTAACTGGCCTAACCAGTAGTGGGCGCCCGGCTGCAATGACGAATTCGGATAGTTCGCAATGAACGAATCAAAAGCCGGAATCGCCTGGGCATAATTCTTCTGCTTTAAAACGAGCGCAACAGCAGCATCATAGTCTTTGCTTTCCGAGCCACCAGCAGGAGCAGCAGCTGTCGGCTGAGTGGGGATTGTGCTTTGCTGTGCCGGTTCTACCGGTTGCTGCTGAGCTGCGTCTGCCGGTGGTTGGGCACCAGGAGATGGCGCAGTAGCGGCTGCCGGTTGCGGTTGTGCTGGCTGCTGCTGAAGTTTGTCCAGTTCCTGATACAGCGATTTTTGTCGTTCCGTCGCCTGTTGCAGCTTGTAGTTCGACTCTTCCAGTGCCCCCCGCAAAGAACGGACATCGTTAGTTAACGCGTCAATCTGCTGCTGCATTTCTATCTGAGAGAGGTTGCGCGCATTCACCATTCTCTCCAGTTTCAGCACACGATCTTCAAGTTCATCTGCGTGCACCAGAGAAACAGAAAAAACAGCGGCCATCAATGTGGCCGCTTTTACATAATGGAGGTAACCCATCAACATTCAACCTTAGTAAACCAGTACCGCACGACGGTTGTGGCTGTCAGCGCCTTCACCGTGGCTTGGGTCTGCCGGTTTTTCTTCACCGTAGCTGACTACAGACAACTGAGAGACATCTACGCCCAGGTTCTGCATATATTTGGCAACCGCTTTCGCACGACGTTCGCCCAGTGCGATGTTGTATTCTGGTGTGCCTTTTTCATCAGTGTGACCTTCGATCAGCACTTTGACAGTGTTGTGGCTACGCAGAAAATCAGCATGAGTCTGTAACAACTGAGCATACTGGCCTTCGATTGCATCCGAATCGAAACCGAAGTAAATCACGTTGTCCTGTTTCAGCGATTCAAACTGCTGACGAGCTTGTTCATCAGCTGACATACCTGAGTCCAGACCAGCGGTTTCTACACCCTGACCTGCGCCCATGCCATCAGTATCAGCAGATGTAGACCCTTTTTTAGAGCTACATGCAGCCAGTGTAACTAATGGAATAGCAATCAGCAGCGTTTTCAGCAGTGGGTTAATTTTCATTTTCATATCCTTGGTACATTGCTCGGATTAATTCAAAAACGGTGACCAGGCCGGAGAGCGAACTTCCCCTTTCGCGGAAGGCAAGTTAGCTTTAAAGCGCCCGTCTGCCGATACCAGTGCCAGCCCCTGGCGACCTTGATATACAGTGCTGTAGATAATCATGCTGCCATTTGGCGCAACACTTGGTGATTCATCGAGTGATGAGCTGGTCAGTACATACACACCGCCACCATTCAGATCCTGACGTGCAATACGGTATGCACCCTGAATCCGGCTCACCATGACCAACGCTTTGCCATCCGGAGTCGCGCTTGCGCCAAGATTCGAATCACCTTCCCATGTTACACGGCTGGAGCTACGTGATGCTACATCTACTTTATAAATTTGCGGTCTGCCACCACGCTCAGACGTGAAGAAGACAGAACGGCCATCCGCACTCCAGGATGGTTCGGTATCAATCGCCGGATCGGAGGTCAGGCGGCTGATACGACGGGAACCGATATCCACCGTATAAATATCCGGCTGACCATCTTTAGACAATACCACGGCCATAGAACGTCCGTCCGGTGACCATGATGGCGCACCATTGATCCCTGGCAATGCCACTAGCATTGAACGGGCCTGGGAGTACAGATCCTGAATAAATATTGCCGGAGTACGTTTTTCAAAACTTACATAGGCAATTCGGCGACCATCCGGAGACCAGGTTGGTGACATGATCGGTTCCCGGGAACGTAACAGCATACGCTCGTTATAACCATCGTAATCAGCCAGCATCAGACGGTATGGCATGGCATCACCGCGATTCACGGTGACATACAGAATACTGGTCAGGAAAGCACCACGCTCGCCAGTCAACTTTTCATAGACGATGTCAGAAATACGGTGAGCATATTTACGCAGCTGTTTCGCGGTCACTGTCGCGACACGACTATCCAGCACCGCATTACCACCTGACTGACCACGGGCAACATCAACCAGCTCGAACGTTACCCGGTACTGACCTGCACCCGCAGCTTCAATATGACCAACAACAACCGCTTCAGTACCCAATGCAGACCAGGAAGCGTAATTAATCTGACCACTCTGTGCCGGTTGTTCAGGCTGTGAGTTACGGCTCAGCGGACTGAATTTCCCGCTACGCATCAGATCCGAACTAATCACATTAGCCACATCTTCAGGCACAGATCCGTCCGATTGAAACGGCACAATCGCAACAGGACGGCCACTGTCCATACCACCGGTTACCAGAATATCCAGTTCTGCCATGGCAGACTGACTAAACCACAACCACCCAATCAATGCTATCAAGAGTTTTTTCATCTTTATTCATTTCCCGGTTGTTACAAAATTAAGAATCATCATTACTGGGGCTGTATTATTGCATTAATAGTCCGTTCAGCATCCGATGGCGGAGCAGGGAACTTGCCTATCATATTAACAGCTGTAACGCCTGCACGACAGATTGAAGGATCGCCACTACCTGCGGTTGCGCTCAGCACCAGTCCATCCGGAGCCAGTCTGATTTTAACAACACAACTCTTACCCTTCATGTTCTGATCAATCAGCATGCGCTGCTCAATCATATTGGCAACCTTATCACCATATCCAGGATCGCCACCACCAGAGCCACCAGGGCCTGCTGATGTTGATGGTTTTGAACTGTTTCCGGATGGTCCGGCTGCAGCTCCGCCAATATCTTCGCTCAGCAATTCATCTTCCAGTTGACTGGCTTCAGCCGCATCACGTTTCGCCTTTTCTTTGGCTTCCTTCACAGCTTTGGCTTTCGCAGCTTTTTCTGCTTTCAGTTTTTCAGCTTTCTCTTTAGCTTCTTCAGCTGCTTTTTCTTTGGCCTCTTGTTCAGCTTTTTTCTTAGCCTCTTCTTCTGCCTTTTCTTTGGCTTCCTGTTTGGCTTTTTCTTTAGCTTCTTTATCAGCCTTTTCTTTCGCAGCTTTTTCTGCTTTCAGTTTTTCAGCTTTTTCTTCAGCTTCTTTCTGTTCAGCCAGCTTTTTCTCTTCTTCCTGCTTTTTCTTCAGTTCTTCTTTTTTCTTCTGCAGGGCTATCGCTTTCTGCTTCTGAATTTCTTCCTGGCGGGCTTTTTCTTTTGTTGCCCGTTCCGCAGCCTGCTGTTTCTTCAGCTGGATAGTTTTCTCCAGCTTGGCCTGACGCGCAGCCTCGGCAGCGGCCTCTTTAGCTTCAGCCTGCTCTTTCGCTTCTTCCAATTTCTTGGCTTTCTGTTGCTTAACAAACTGTTTGTGCTGATCAAATTTCAATTGATCAATCACGACTGCATTCACGATGCCACCACCGCCTCCGCCGCCGCCGGCAGGCCGTTTGGGCTTGTCCAGATTCCATTTCAGAATGAACATCAGGATCAAAAGTGCATGCAGTATGATAGAGATTACTATCGGACCTCTCATGCCACGTTTCACGACGCCACTACTCCGTTATTTTTTTTGCTCGGAAGAAGGCTGAGTCATCAGACCGACACTTTCTACACCTGCGTCTTTCAGGGATGCCATTAATTGGATGATGGCATCATATTTCACCTCTTTGTCGCCGCCGACCAGTACAGGGACATTCGGGTGTGTTTTATGAAAGTCAGCAACAATACCGGCCAGCTCAACCAGGTCAGCAACATCTCTGCTGTCTTCGGTACTGAGTTTGATCGAGTAATGACCGTCTTTATCTACTTCAGCAATGACCGGTAATTCGGAGTCTTCAGACAACTGCTGGGATGTTGTCTGAGGCAAATCAACTTTAACGCTTTGCATCACCACTGGAGCGGTTGCCATAAAAATAATCAGCAACACCAGCATGACGTCGATATATGGAACGACGTTAATTTCGGCAACAGCGCGTCTTTTGCTACGTTTGTTGACGTGCATGGTTACTCACCCTTGTTGCCAAGCTGGCGGTTCAGAATGGTGGAGAATTCATCCATAAAGTTAACGTAGGCATTGTCCAGACGTTCAACTTTGGTACTGAAACGGTTATATGCAACCACGGCAGGAATCGCTGCAAACAGACCCATTGCCGTTGCAATCAGCGCTTCTGCAATTGGTGGTGCGACCATGGCCAGCGAGGCGTTTTTAACAGCAGATAATGCGATGAAGGCATGCATGATCCCCCATACCGTACCAAACAGACCGATATACGGACTGATTGAGCCAATGGTTGCCAGGACAGGCAGATGCGTTTCCAGTTCATCAATTTCGCGGGAGAGTGAAACGCGCATGGCACGATAAGTGCCATCCATGATCATTTCCTGATTTTTCAGACCGCTGTTATGCAGACGGGCGAACTCTTTAAATCCGGAATAGAAAATCTGCTCCAGCCCACTCAGTTCGTCACGACGATTCGCGCATTCCTGATACAGGCGGTTCAGATCAATGCCAGACCAGAAACGCTCTTCAAATTGTTCAGAAATAGCACGGGCTTCTTTCAGAACTTTGGTTCGCTGAACAATAATCGCCCATGATGCAATCGACATGGACAACAGGATCAACATTACGATTTGTACCAATGGGCTGGCTTCGAAAATCAGGTTGGTAAACGACATTTCAGCTGGTTGCACGAGCAATCACTCCACTTACATCATCAGGAATAGCTATAGGTTTCATTGCAGAGAGATTGACGCAGGCTATCGTTACATCAGCAGTTACAATTGTCCGGCCAGATTCGTCCGCAATCTCTTGTGAAAATACCATTGAAGCCCGTTTTAGTTGCGCTACACGGCAGGAAACCGCCAGTAACTGGTTAAACCGGGCCGCATTACGGAATTCAATATCGATATGACGCACAACAAAGGCTACATTCAACTGCAATAGCAGATCCTGTTCTATCCCAAGATGACGCAGCCATTCTGTGCGAGCACGTTCCAGAAATTTCAGATAATTCGCGTTATATACTATGCCGCCAGCATCGGTATCTTCGTAATAGATCCGCACCGGCCAGCTAAATTCTGAGTTGACCATCGAGCTCAATCCCGCAGTCGTAAGACGCGCATAATATACCCCAGCATAATTGCGGAAAGAAGGTGATCTTGCTCACTTTATTTTTTCAATAAAAAAGCCACCTGAATCAGGTGGCCTTTCGTCCGGTTAACTTGCTAATCGTCTACCCGACGATCCATATTTTCGGTGTGTTCCAGCCACAAGGCATTAATGATACCGAAAGCACAGGCCAATAACACGCCAAGAACCCATGTGAAATACCACATCAAATGCCTCCTAGTAGACGGAATGTTTATTCTTTTCAACAAACTGATTGCTGACACGGCCAAACATCTTGATATATGTCCAGATGGTATAGCCAAGTACAATTGGTACAAAAATCGCAGCAGCAAATGTCATGACGGTCAGCGTGTTCTTGGATGAGGTGGCATCCCACATTGTCAGACTCTGAGCCGGATTCAGGCTGGATGGCATAACAAACGGGAACATGGAGAAGCCTGCTGTCAGGATCACGCCAGCAATCATCAGTGATGAAAACAAGAACGCAAAACCAGCCCGGTCAAAACGCGCAGCCAGAATAGTCAGTACCGCCATCACCAAGCCACCAACAGGGGCTGCCGCCATCCACGGATACAGGGAATAGTTCTGCATCCACGCACCGGCAGAAACAGCAACGTCCTTGTTCAGCGGATTAGAGACCGCATCAGTACCAGCAAATTTGACGATGGTATAACCATCAATGCCGTTTGCAACCCAGTAACCGCCAACAGCAAATAATATGAAAGTCAGCAGTGCCGCCAGCATGGCCGTTTTACGGGCACGATCCTGTAGCTCGCCTTCTGTTTTCATCATCAGCCAGGTCGCACCCTGGGTAACAAACATGAACAGACCGACCAGTCCTGCCAGCAGACCAAACGGATTCAGCAACTGGAAGAAAGTACCTTCATAAGTAGTACGCATCAGTGTATCCACACTGAATGGCACACCTTGCAGCAGGTTACCAAATGCGACACCAATCACGATTGGTGGCACAAAACCACCGATGAACAGACACCAGTCCCAGCTGTTGCGCCAGCGGGAACCTTCCAGTTTAGAACGATAATCAAAACCGACCGGGCGGAAGAATAACGCCATCAGTGTCAGTATCATCGCAATATAAAAACCGGAAAATGCGGTTGCGTATACCATTGGCCATGCAGCAAATAACGCACCACCGGCAGTGATCAACCAGACCTGGTTACCATCCCAGTGCGGCGCAATGGTATTGATCATGACACGACGTTCAGTGTCTGTTTTACCAAGGATAGGCAACAGTGCACCTACCCCCATATCAAAACCGTCAGTCACAGCGAATCCAATCAGCAAGACACCGATCAGAACCCACCAAATCAGACGCAATACTTCGTAATCAAACATGATGGTTCCCTCTTATGCCTGTTCCGTTTCATAGAAATATTTACCGGTTTTCAGGCTGCTCGGACCTTTACGGGCAAACTTGAACATCAGATACATTTCAATGATCAGCAAGACGGTATAGAACGCACAAATACCAATCATAGAGAACAGCACATCACTCGGCGACAATGTTGAGGCGGATAGATACGTTGGCAATACTTCCCCGATAGTCCATGGTTGACGACCAATTTCAGCCACGACCCAGCCTGCTTCAATCGCAATCCATGGCAGCGGAATCCCCCACAGCAACGCCTTGAGTAACCAGGTCCGTTCACCGATGCGGTGACGGCAGCTGTCATAGAATGCCAGACCGATCAGCAGCAGCATCAGCACACCCGCACCGACCATGGCCCGGAAGGAATAGAAAATCGGAGCTACAGGCGGAATGGAATCATTAGCCGCCATTTTGATCTGCTCTTCCGTTGCATCAACAATATTCGGTGCATATGGGCTTAACAGCAGGCCATAGCCCAGATCAACCTTCAGCTCCTGGAATTTGGCCAGGTTTTCAGGTGTCTTCTCGCCTGCTTGCAGCTTTTTCATCAATGCATACGCCTGCATGCCATTACGGATACGTTTCTCGTTCTGTGCAATCAGGTCTTTCAGACCGGTAATCTCTTCATCAATAGAACGGGTGGCGATGATACCGGCTACATAAGGGATTTCGATGGCAAAATCAGTCCGCTGATTCTCCTGATCCGGAATACCAAAGGCAGTAAACGGTGCAGGTGCCTCATGTGTATCCCATTGTGATTCGATAGCCGCCAGTTTGGCCTTCTGAACATCACCCAGCTCGTAACCTGACTCGTCACCCAGCACAATTACAGACAGAATTGAGGCCATGCCGAATGCAGCAGAGATGGCGAAGGAACGACGGGCAAACGGGATATCTCGTTTTCTCAGCAGATAGTAAGAAGAAATACCCAGAACAAACATGGCACCACAGGTATAACCCGCAGCCACGGTATGAACGAATTTGACCTGCGCAACCGGGTTGAAAATCAGGTCGGCAAAACTGACCATTTCCATACGCATGGTTTCAAAATTAAATTCGGAACCAACCGGGAACTGCATCCAGCCGTTTGCTACCAGAATCCACAGCGCAGAGAAGTTAGTGCCCAGCGCCATTAACCAGGTAGAAGCCAGATGCTGCACTTTAGTCAGACGATCCCAGCCAAAGAAGAACATACCGACGAAGGTTGATTCCAGGAAAAACGCCATCAGACCTTCGATCGCCAGCGGCGCACCGAAAATGTCACCGACGTAATGCGAATAATATGACCAGTTAGTACCAAACTGAAACTCCATGGTCAGACCAGTTGTCACACCCAGAGCGAAGTTGATACCAAATAATTTACCCCAGAACTTGGTCATGTCCTTATAGATCGGGTTGTTTGTCATCACATACACTGATTCCATTATCGCCAGGATAAATGTCATCCCGATAGTTAATGGAACGAACAGGAAGTGATAGAGAGCTGTGGCGGCAAATTGCAGCCGCGACAGATCAACCACAAGTTCATTGATCATGATTATTCCTCATCAAAAGTGACATTGTTGGCAGACTCCGTCGGCACAAAACGACATCGCTACGTTAATGTTGTATTTTCAGTGAATGTTATACTATTTGACACAAATTTGGATCATTTTTGCCATAAATGTAGTTAAAACCTGGCTTTTTGGCGAAGACGAACCAAAGACAATAATTCTTATATTTAACAAGTTGTTAAACAGGCACAACTCTTATCATTGTAAATCAGAACATTGCCGAGAGATGAGCTTAAACTCTTTTCATTGATTTAACTCAACAAATAAAGCAATTAGTCATCTGTAAATTGCGAGCTCATCCGCAATATTCTTTCTATTTCTGCGTGGATTACAGCCCTATTCGTTAACGATAATTTAACAAAATCTTTTTAATAAAATTATCGTAATAAATAATGACAGAACTGAATAAAACAAAAGATGAACAGCAGGACTATCCCTGCCGCTCCGGAGTGGTAAGACCAAAATGCAGATAAGCACGCGGCGTGGCAATACGCCCGCGAGGGGTACGTTGTAAAAAGCCCTGCTGGATCAGATACGGTTCCAGCACATCCTCGATAGTTTCCTTTTCCTCACCGATGGCGGCCGCCAGGTTCTCAACGCCAACCGGCCCGCCCATAAATTTATCGATAATTGCCAGCAACAGTTTTCTGTCCATGTAGTCAAAACCGGCATTATCGACATCCAGCATATCCAGCGCCTGTGCTGCGATCTGATCGGAGATATGACCATCGGAGCGGATTTCAGCAAAATCGCGCACCCGGCGCAGTAACCGGTTGGCGATACGCGGCGTACCGCGGGCGCGTTTGGCGATCTCGAACGCCCCCTGAGTATCGAGTGATAAGCCGAGACAACTGGCACTACGCGCGACGATATGCGCCAGATCCTCAACTTTATAGAATTCCAGCCGCTGCACGATCCCGAAACGATCGCGCAGTGGAGAGGTTAGCGAACCGGCCCGCGTCGTGGCACCAATCAGTGTAAACGGCGGCAATTCGAGTTTGATGGAGCGGGCGGCAGGTCCCTCCCCGATCATGATGTCGAGCTGATAATCTTCCATCGCCGGATAGAGTACTTCTTCGACTACCGGGCTTAAGCGGTGGATTTCATCAATAAACAGCACATCGTGTGGTTCAAGATTGGTGAGCAGCGCCGCCAGATCACCGGCTTTTTCCAGCACCGGACCAGAGGTAGTTTTGATATTGACGCCCATTTCATTGGCGACGATATTCGCCAGTGTGGTTTTACCCAGCCCGGGAGGGCCAAAGATCAGCACATGATCCAGCGCTTCATTGCGCCGGCGCGCGGCTTCGATGAAGATCTCCATCTGCGTGCGCACCTGATCCTGCCCCTGATAATCGGCAAGCATTTTCGGGCGAATGGCACGATCCAGTTGCTCTTCTTCAGTCGTCACCGTTGCCGGGGCTATCAGTCGATCCGCTTCAATCATTCTTCACATCCTGTTACAGCATGGCACGCAGCGCTTCACGGATGACATTTTCTACCGTCATCTCCGGTTTGATCACCTTGCTCACCACCAGACTGGCCTGCTGGGGTTTGTAGCCCAGTGCCAGCAACGCGGCAACAGCTTCGCTTTCGATCGTATCGGCAGGTTCAGACACACTGGTGTTGTCTGCAGGAGCAGCATCGGTATAAGGAGTAAACAGATCATGGCTGGTCCAGCCTTTGAGGCGATCTTTCATCTCGACAATCAGGCGTTCAGCCGTTTTTTTGCCAACACCGGGTAGTTTCACCAGCGAAGAGACATCTTCACGTTCGACACAGGCGACGAACTGATGAGCCGACATGCCGGACATAATCGCCAGCGCCAGTTTCGGCCCGACGCCATTGGCTTTCAGCAATTCGCGGAACAGTGTGCGCTCCTGCTTTGTATTAAAGCCGTACAGCAACTGCGCATCTTCACGAACAACGAAATGAGTGATAATTGTCGCTTCCTGCCCGACTGCGGGCAATTCATAGAAGCAGGTCATCGGTAACTGCAGTTCATACCCGACACCACCGACGTCGAACAGAATTTCCGGAGGAGATTTTTCAATGATAATGCCATGCAGTCTGCCAATCACGGGCGTTGCTCCTATGCAAAAATATCTGCGGTAGCATAATAAATAACTGGATGAACATCCAGTTATTAGGTGGATTATCTGAAACGTCCGCGCACGCTACCATGCACTTTACCCGCCATGCGGATCAGGCTCTGCTGGGTATGGGTATGACAAAGCGCGACCGCCAGCGCATCGGCCGCATCCGCCTGCGGACAGGCTGGCAGCTTCAGCAACTGTTTCACCATGTGCTGCACCTGTTCCTTATCTGCAGCGCCGGTTCCGACCACCGATTGTTTGATCTGGCGGGCCGCATATTCTGCCACCGGCAAGCCGGCATTCACTGCAGCGACGATGGCACAACCTCGTGCCTGCCCTAGTTTCAACGCCGAATCGGGGTTTTTCGCCATAAACACCTGTTCGATGGCAAACAGCTCCGGTTTAAATTGCAGAATGATCTCGCTGATACCGTCATAGATCTGTTTCAGCTTGTGCGACAAATGATCGCCACTGGTTCTGATACATCCAGATCCCAGATATTCCACTTTGCCGGCGTGCTGGCGGATCACACCATAGCCGGTAATACGGGAGCCGGGGTCGATTCCAAGAATAATGGGCATAACTGCATAAACCGAAAAAATAACTGACGGCAGATTAACACGTCAGAAATAAACCCAGAAATAAAGCCGGCAATAAACGCAGAAAGAAAAAAGGGAGCCGCAGCTCCCTCGTTCTGAATAACAGGAATGATTATTCCAGTGTGGCGGCCACTTCATCCGACATGGTGCCGTTGTGATACACTTCCTGCACGTCGTCCAGATCTTCCAGCATGTCGATCAGCTTCATCAGCTTCGGCGCATCTTCCGCGTTCAGATCTACTTCGGTACTTGGGATCATGCTGACCGCTGCGTTATCCGGTTTGAAACCTGCCGCTTCTAAACCATCCAGCACAGTACCGAAGTCAGCCGGTGAAGTGTAAACATCGATAGAACCATCTTCGTTGGTTTCGACATCATCAGCACCCGCTTCCAGCGCTGCTTCCATGATTGCGTCTTCATCGCCTTCAGCAAAAGAGATCACACCTTTTTTGGTGAATAGGTAAGAAACGGAGCCATCAGTACCTAAAGCGCCGCCACTTTTAGTAAACGCATGACGTACGCCCGCTACTGTACGGTTGCGGTTGTCAGTCATACACTCAACCATCACCGCCGTACCTGCCGGGCCGTAACCTTCATATACCAGGGTTTCCAGCTCGACACCGTCATCGCCACCGGCACCGCGTTTGATCGCACGGTCAACCGTGTCGCGAGTCATGTTGATAGACAGTGCAGCAGCTACTGCAGCGCGCAGACGTGGGTTCGAACCTGCATCCGGGCCGCCAAGACGTGCAGCCGTGGTAATTTCACGGATCATTTTAGTAAACAACTTACCGCGTTTCGCATCCTGTGCTGCTTTGCGGTGTTTAATGTTGGCCCACTTACTGTGACCTGCCATAACTCTCTCCTGATAAAAATTAACGCTGAATCTATCAGCTAAAATCAGCGGGTAACGTGGTGGCGGTAGCATTCCCGCCACAAAAGCCGCGTCACCCGGAAAACAAAATTATTCGTCTGCTTTGACAGTAGTCTGGATAGCCAGCTCACTCAGCTGTTGCTGGTTGGCAAAACTAGGTGCATCCGTCATCAGACAAGCCGCGGCTGTGGTTTTCGGGAATGCAATCACGTCACGAATGTTATCGGTGCCAGTCAGCAGCATGGTCAGACGATCCAGACCGAAGGCCAGACCCGCATGCGGTGGTGTACCGAACTTGAGCGCATCCAGCAGGAAGCCGAATTTCTCTTTCTGATCAGCTTCACTGATGCCGATAGTGCGGAATACCGCCTGCTGCATATCACCACGGTGAATACGCACTGAACCACCACCGACTTCGTAGCCGTTAATGACCATGTCATAGGCATTGGCGTAAGCTGCCAGAGGATCGGCTTCCAGTTGTGCCGGCGTGAAATCTTTCGGTGCAGTGAACGGATGGTGCATCGCGGTCACGCCACCTTCGCCATCCTCTTCAAACATCGGAAAGTCAACGACCCACAGCGGTTTCCAGCAGTTTTCCACCAGATCCAGATCGCGGGCCAGTTTCAGACGCAACGCACCAATGGCATCACACACTACTTTCTTAGAGTCTGCGCCGAAGAAGATGATATCGCCATCCTGAGCACCGGTACGCGCCAGAATTTCACGCACGATGTCATCGGTCAGGAATTTAGCCACCGGAGACTGCACACCTTCCAGACCATTCGCGGCCTGATTGACTTTCATCCACGCCAGACCTTTCGCGCCATAGATAGCCACGAACTGGGTGTATTCGTCGATCTGTTTACGGGAAAGCTGAGCGCCACTCGGTACACGCAGTGCAGCAACACGACCTTTCGGATCGTTCGCCGGGCCGGCAAAGACCGCAAAAGCCACTTCTTTCAGTAGATCAGCCACATCCACCATTTCCATCGGGTTACGCAGATCCGGTTTATCAGAACCATAGCGGCGCATTGCTTCATCGAAGGTCATGATCGGGAACTGACCCAGATCGACACCGATGGTGTTCTGCCACAAACCACGGATCAGATTTTCCATCAGCTCACGCACCTGTTCAGCATTCAGGAACGAGGTTTCCACGTCGATCTGAGTGAATTCAGGTTGACGATCCGCACGCAGATCTTCATCACGGAAACATTTCACGATCTGATAATAACGGTCGAAACCAGACATCATCAGCAGCTGTTTGAACAGCTGTGGTGACTGTGGCAGCGCGTAGAATTTGCCTTTATGCACACGGCTTGGCACCAGATAATCGCGTGCGCCTTCTGGCGTTGCTTTGGTCAGCATCGGCGTTTCGATATCGAGGAAACCATGCTCGTCCATATAGCGGCGCACAAAGCTGGTAATCCGCGCACGGGTTTTCAGAGAGGCTGCCATTTCCGGACGGCGCAGATCCAGATAGCGGTATTTCAGACGCTGTTCTTCGGTGTTGGTCTGATTGAAATCCAGTGGCAGTGGCTCGGCGCGGTTGATGATTTCCAGGCCATGAGCAAACACTTCGATTTCACCGGTCGCCATGTCTTTGTTGATCTGACTTTCTGGACGCGCACGCACCACACCGGTCACACGAATACAGAATTCATTACGCAGCTCTGAAGCCAGTGCGAACGCTTCCGGTTTATCCGGATCAAAGAACACCTGAACAATGCCTTCACGATCGCGCATGTCGATAAAAATCAGGCCGCCCAGATCACGACGGCGATGCACCCAACCACACAGGGTTACGGTCTGTTCGACATTGCTGCTTGTCACCTGACCACAGTAAATGCTACGCATGATTAATTCCTTTACTGAATTTATAACTCCGGTTTCTCTGCCGGAGATGTCATTTAATTATTCGCCAGCGGCTGGACACCCTTTGCATCCGCCCTGCGCTGAGTCACAACTTGCCAGATTCTTTTTGGTACCGGTTTTAAAATCGGTTTCATACCAGCCGCCGCCTTTTAAGCGAAAGCCGGGTGCAGAGAGCAATTTTTTCAATGCCGCCTGAGAGCAGGCCGGACAATCCACCAGCGGCGCATCAGACATTTTCTGCAGTTTCGCAAGCTGATGGCCACAATGCGTACATTCATACTGATACATCGGCATAGTGTTCACCCACGATTGTTCCACAAAAGACCGCGTATTATAGAGGAAACTCTGCGCGCTGATAACTAGCACAAGCAGGGATTACGTTATCCGTTTGCCAGGAAAGATGTGAATTTCGGTCAGCTTAAAGCCGCAAATATAGTCAGTACCTGACTAACCAAGTAGAATACTGCGTCTTTGTTAATAGTGAGTCAGCTAAGCAATCCATGAGCAAGAAACTGCATATCAAAACCTGGGGCTGCCAGATGAACGAGTACGACTCGGCCAAGATGGTAGATTTGTTGACCAGTTCACTGGGTTATGAAACCACTGAGCTTCCGGAAGAAGCTGACCTGCTGGTACTGAATACCTGTTCTATCCGCGAAAAAGCGCAGGAAAAACTGTTCCATCAGTTAGGCCGCTGGAAAGAACTGAAAAAGAAAAATCCGGAACTGGTGATCGCGGTTGGCGGTTGTGTGGCTTCACAGGAAGGTAAAGCCATCCGGTCCCGTGCACCGAATGTCGACGTGGTCTTCGGGCCGCAAACACTGCACCGCCTGCCAAATATGATCAAACAGGTCAAAGCCGGTCAGGGTGCGCAGGTCGATGTCTCCTTCCCGGAAATCGAGAAATTCGACAACTTGCCGGAACCGCGGGCCGAAGGTCCGACCGCCTATGTTTCCATCATGGAAGGCTGTTCCAAATATTGTACTTACTGCGTGGTCCCTTATACCCGCGGTGAGGAAGTCAGCCGTCCGCTGGACGACGTGCTATATGAAATTGCACAACTGGCGGAACAGGGCGTGCGCGAAGTCAACCTGCTCGGTCAGAACGTGAATGCTTATCGCGGCGAAACCCACGATGGTGAGATTTGCTCCTTTGCACAGTTACTGCGTCTGGTTGCAGCGATCGACGGTATCGATCGTATTCGCTATACCACCAGCCACCCGATCGAATTTACCGATGACATCATCGAAGTCTATAAAGACACACCTGAACTGGTGAACTTCCTGCATCTGCCGGTACAGTCTGGTTCAGACAAGATCCTGTCGATGATGAAACGTCCGCATACTGCGCTGGAATACAAATCGAAGATCCGTAAGCTGAAAGCAGTACGTCCGGATATCCTGATCAGTTCTGACTTCATCGTGGGCTTCCCGGGTGAAACCGATGACGATTTCGCCAGAACCATGAAGCTGATTGAAGAGATCCAGTTTGATACCAGCTACAGCTTTGTGTTCAGCGCGCGTCCGGGTACACCAGCTGCCGACATGCCGGATGATACACCGATGGATGTAAAGAAAGAGCGTCTGGCTCATCTGCAGCAGGTCATCAACCATCAGGCGATGCAGTACAGCCGCCAGATGCATGGCACCGTCCAGCGTATTCTGGTGGAGGGTCCTTCCCGTCAGGACATCATGGAACTGCGGGGCCGCACTGAAAACAACCGCGTGGTGAACTTCCCCGGTGATGCCCGTCTGATTGGACAATTTGTCGATGTGGAAATCACAGAGGCACTGCCACACTCATTACGTGGTAAAATTATTCGTACCGAAGCAGAAATGGATCTGCGTCAGAACGTCAGCCCCGCTGAAATTCTGAGCCGTCGTCCGGATGGCGTCGCAGATGAATTGGGTGTTGCCCAGTTCCGACCTTAATTGCTGATTCCGGCCGTCGAATGACGGCCTGTTTTATGAAGAGGAATACCTTGAGCCGACATATCGCCACTCTCGACATCCATCTTGAACCCGCTGACAGCCAGCGACTGGCCAGCCTGTGCGGTCCTTTCGACGACAACATTAAGCAGATTGAACGCCGTATGGGCGTGGAAATCATCTATCGCAATAACCATTTTCAAGTTGTAGGCAACGGTAACGTCGCACAAGTCGTGGTTGATTTGCTGAAACAGCTTTATGTGGAAACCCAGCCTGTACGCGGGCAAAAAATTGTCGATCTGACACCCGATCAGGTACATCTGGCTATTCAACAATGTCATATGCTGGAACAGAGTGACGATGATGAAAATCCGAATGCCATTCCTTATGGCAAAGAGGTGAACATCAAAACCAAGCGCGGCATGGTGAAACCGCGTTCACCGAATCAGGCGCAGTACATCAATAATATTGTGGTGAATGATATTACTTTCGGGATTGGTCCGGCCGGTACCGGTAAAACCTATCTGGCCGTTGCTGCCGCTGTGGATGCACTGGAACGTCAGGAAATCCGCCGTATTCTGCTCACCCGCCCTGCGGTCGAAGCCGGTGAAAAGCTGGGCTTCCTGCCTGGTGATCTGAGCCAGAAAGTCGATCCTTACCTGCGCCCGCTTTACGATGCCCTGTTTGAAATGCTGGGCTTCGAACGCGTGGAAAAACTGATCGAACGCAATGTTATCGAGATTGCCCCGCTCGCCTACATGCGTGGCCGTACACTGAATGACGCCTTTATCATTCTGGACGAAGGCCAGAACACCACGGTCGAACAGATGAAGATGTTCCTGACCCGTATCGGTTTTAATTCCAAAGCCGTGATCACCGGTGATATCACCCAGATCGACCTGCCGCGTAATGTGAAATCAGGTTTGCGACACTCAATTGAAGTGCTGAACGGCGTGGATGGATTGTCTTTCAATTTTTTCCAGGCGACCGACGTTGTTCGTCATCCGGTTGTCGCACGCATCGTGCAGGCTTACGAAAAATTTGAACAACAAAAAGCGGCCGCTGAAAGTAAATCAGCTAACCGCGAGGAACCATCATCATGAGCGTGACACTGGATTTACAGATAGCCTGTGCCGATACCACCGGATTGCCTTCTGCAGTTCAATTCCAGCAATGGCTGGACACCGCAGTCTTACCCTTTCAGCAGGAAGCGGAAGTGACTATCCGTTTGGTCGATGAAGCGGAAAGCAATGAACTGAACCTGACTTATCGCGGAAAAGATAAACCCACCAATGTGCTGTCCTTTCCGTTTGAGTGTCCACCCGGCGTTGAAGATTTTCCATTATTGGGCGATTTGATCATCTGCCGGCAGGTAGTGGAAAAAGAGGCTCAGGAACAACAAAAGACGCTGGAATCCCACTGGGCGCACATGGTGATTCATGGCAGCTTGCATTTACTCGGCTATGACCATATAGAAGACGAAGAAGCCGAGGAAATGGAAACGCTGGAAAAAGAGTTCATGCAGGATCTCGGTTTCCCGGACCCTTATAAAGATGATGAAATTTAAGGATTAATGACATCATGAGTGATGAGCACTCTCATACTAGTCACGGTTCATCCAGAAGAAAATGGCTGGAGCGTTTAAGCCATCTGTTCCAGGGTGAACCGAAAGATCGTAATGATCTGGTTGAAGTCATTCAGGACGCTGAAGAGCGCGACGTTATCGATGAAGATACAAAAGAAATGATCGAAGGCGTGCTGGAAGTGTCTGAACTCAGAGTACGGGATATCATGATTCCCCGTACCCAGATGATCACGATCCGTCGTGACCAACCGGTATCCGCTTTTCTGCCACTGATCATTCGTTCTGCCCATTCCCGTTTTCCGGTCATCAGTGATGACAAGGATCATGTGGACGGCATCCTGCTGGCGAAAGATTTGCTGCCTTACGGTTTCGGACTGACCAGTGAGCCCTTCGATTTTGAAAAAGTATTGCGGCCAGCCGTTGTGGTACCGGAAAGCAAACGCGTTGATCGTTTGCTGAAGGAGTTCCAGCAGCAACGCTATCACATGGCGATTGTGGTCGATGAATTTGGCAGCGTGTCCGGTCTGGTGACCATTGAAGACATTCTGGAACTGATCGTCGGTGAAATCGAAGATGAATACGATGAACACAACCAGGAACAACTAACCATCCGGGCTTTGGATGAGCGACGTTTCACACTGAACGCACTGACGCCAATTGAGGAGTTCAATGAGTTCTTCTCCTGTCAGTTCAGTGATGATGAAGTGGACACCATCGGCGGCTTAGTCATGCACGGGTTTGGTCATCTGCCAAAACGCGGTGAAAGTATTGACCTGTCAGGATTCGAATTCAAAATCCTGCAGGTGGATCGCCGTCGTTTAATCCAATTACAAGTCACGATCCCCGAACAGCGAACTGATAATGAACTGGAATAATTCTGACGGTTTCCGCCGTCCTGCTTCACAACGCGCTCTCTGGGGCGCGTTGTTGTCTGGTTTACTCTGCGGTGCGGCATTTGCACCTTATAAAATCTGGCCTCTGGCTTTTTTCGCCATGCTCGGCTTATTGGCGTCCCTGCATCAGCAAACGGCCGGACGTGCCTTCCGCTTAACCTGGCTGTTTGCCATGGCAATGAATCTGCCCAGCTTATGGTGGATCCACGTCAGCATGACCCAGTTCGGGGGAATCTCACTGCCGGCAGCATTTGTGCTGGTCGCCATACTCTGCGCATACCTGTCGCTATATCCTGCACTGGCTGCCGCCTTACTTAACCGCTTTTTCCCTAAAACCGGCGCGACCCGGCTGTTACTGGCATTTCCTGCCTTATGGCTGATCAGTGACTGGGCAATGGGACATGTCTTGACCGGGTTTCCCTGGATGTGGCTGGGCTACAGTCAGGTTGACACCTGGTTGACCGGCTTTGCACCGTTATTCGGCGTACAAAGTATCACGCTGGCAGTGGTGTGGTGCTCTGCCGCTTGTCTGCTTTACTGGCAGCAACGTCAGATTTTATGGTTATTACTGCCGCCACTCCTGTTTGTGACCGGTTATGGACTGCAGCAAAAAGTCTGGACTACACCGGGTGACCCCGTAAATTTTGCTCTGGCACAAGGCAATATTCCGCAATCATCCAAGTGGGATCCCAACTTCATTAAGCCTACCCTGGTCCGCTATCTGGATTTAACCCGGGAAAGCCAGGGTGCCGATATTATCATCTGGCCGGAATCCGCTGTACCGGCGCTGGAAAATGATATGCGGGAATTCATGACCAACATGGACGATGCCCTGCGCAGCCAGAAAACCGGCTTTATTACCGGTATCCAGTACTACGATCAGTCATCAGATCGCTACTATAACGGCGTGATCGGCTCGGGACTGATTGATAAAGAAGGGAAAAGAACTTATCAGTACGGACAGGGAAACCGCTGGTACAAGCATCACCTGCTGCCAATCGGCGAGTTTGTACCGTTTGGCGATCTGCTGCGCCCTATCGCGCCGTTTTTCGATCTGCCGATGTCCTCTTTTTCCCGCGGCGATGCCGTACAGGAAAACCTGCTGTCAGCCGGTTACAAATTTGCCACGTCGATTTGCTACGAAATGGAATATTCCGACGAACTTCGCCGTAATATTCACCAAGATACGCAGTTTATCGTCAACGTATCCAATGACAGCTGGTTTGGTACCTCTGGCGGTCCCTGGCAGCATATGGAAATTGCTCGTATGCGGGCAATTGAATTTGGCAAGGCGGTTGTCCGGGCAACAAACAGTGGTGTGACGGTGGTCTTCGACCATCAGGGAAAGACGCTGGGCATACTGCCGCAATTTGAACAGAAAGTATTGCGCGTAGATGCGGCGCCTACGACGGGCGTGACCCCCTACACCCGCTGGGGTTCTCAGCCATTGATCGTCTTCTGCGTTGCCGCGTTAATGCTCGGATTATGGCGACAAAGCCAGAAACGGGATTACTATTGGTAATTTGGTTAAAGCTGACACCGCCAGTTCATGAAAGATCACATAGTTATCAATGATGATTTATTTCGCGAGTAACTGGCGGTAAAGCGACTCTTTCAGCCGCAGACGTTGAGTCGCCAGATTGGGCAACTGCTCCAGCGCATTGGTGCCGCACAGCGTCGTGATCTGAGCATCAATAGCATAAAAAGAAGCCAATTGGGTTGCGAATTCAGGATCATCATGGCTCAGACGTTCAAAGCGTGCAGCCATATCAGGGAACTCATCCGCCAGAGAATAAGACATCATGAGACCTCCTAATCTAAAAGTCCCATGACTATAGATGATTCTGCTTAATATTTAGTCAGAAAGATCACATTCCTGTATATGGGCTAATGCTTCCAGCACAACCTTCGTATCGGCTCCCCTGCGGGTAGCATTCTCACTCAGATGACGCCGCCATGCCCGTGCTCCGGGAACTCCCTGGAAGAGTCCCAGCATATGGCGTGTAATATGCGACAGATATCCACCCGACTGCAGATGCGCGTCAATGTAAGGCAGCATCTGCATGACCACATCATGGCGGGAAAGAACCGGATGGTGATCCGCAAATAACAAGGCATCGACCTGAGCCAATATATAAGGATTCTGATAGGCTTCCCGCCCCACCATGACCCCATCAACATGCTGCAGATGTTGCTGTATTTGCGCCAGATCCGTGATGCCACCATTAATGGCGATCGTCAGATGCGGATAATCCCGTTTCAGCTGATATACCCGTTCATAATCCAGTGGCGGAATATCCCGGTTTTCTTTCGGACTCAAACCGCTCAGCCAGGCCTTACGGGCATGAACAACGAATGTATCACAACCCGATTGCTGAACCGTCTCAATGAAATTGCACAGAAATTCATAAGAATCCAGCTCATCAATACCGATACGGGTTTTGACTGTCACCGGAATCGTTACTTCAGCACGCATCGCGGCCACACAGTCAGCAACCAGCTGCGCAGAAGCCATCAGGCAGGCACCAAACCGGCCATTTTGGACCCGGTCAGAAGGACAACCGACATTCAGGTTTATTTCATCATAACCACGTTCTTCGGCAATCCGGGCACATTTCGCCAGATCTGCCGGATCAGAGCCGCCAAGTTGTAATGCAATCGGATGTTCTTCTGTGCTGAATTGCAGATAATCGCCTTTACCGAACAGTATCGCTCCGGTCGTCACCATCTCGGTATAAAGCAGAGTATTCTTTGTCAGCAAGCGATGGAAATAGCGGCAATGCCGGTCAGTCCAATCCAGCATCGGAGCAATTGAAAACCGGTTAAGTGGATAACCTGCGACCGTATTGGTGGATGAAACCGGACTAGACATGTCTGCATAACCTGTAAGAGCTGAAAGGGCAAATATGGTACGTGAGAATTACGGTATTGCAATCATGGCGTGATGGTGCAGATGAAGAACTAATGTTGCTATCCGCCATCTGGCAGAAATAATCGGCGTATAAACTTCCACTTGGCACCCGGTATGTTAAAGTTTAACTATATAACCAGGGACATAATGAAAACACGGACAGAACAGGAACCAGCATATGTTGAATAAACTACTCCTCTGGGCATTTATAGGATTCGTAGCCGTACTGGCCTGCTCCGAAATCAATCTGGAAACATCGATCTATAAAGAAGAGAAAAACAGCCTGGAAATCATTTTCCCACAATGGCAGACAGAACAACCGTGGCTCTATTTCTACTGGACACCGGGTTCGGTGAAATGGAGTCAGGATAAAGAAGAAGAAACCCAGGAAGAGCCAACCCTGAGTCTTCTTCAATAGGTAAAATGAATTATTTATATTCCATGATAACGCGGGGTGTCAGTTTAGTGATCAGTTCATAAGGGATGGTGCCTATCGCTTCGGCAACCGTCTCTACCGGTAAACCATCACCCCACAATGTCACATCATCCCCCACCCGGTCTGTCGCATCCGGGCCTAAATCAACGGTCAGCATATCCATTGAGACACGGCCAACCAGTGGCACAATGCGACCATTGACTAAAACCGGAACCCCACTTGGCGCCATTCGGGGGTAGCCATCACCATAACCGATCGCCACGACACCGACTTTCGTGTCCTGCTGTGCCACCCACTTGGCGCCATAACCAACCGGTTCACCCTGCTTCACCAGACGCACCGCGATCAGGCTGGTTTTCAGTGTCATCACCGGTTTCAAGCCATGATCAACACCCGTTTTACCTTCAAAGGGAGATGCGCCATACAGCATGATCCCAGGGCGGATCCAATCTGCGTGCGCATCATGCCATTCCATGATGCCGGCCGAACTCGCCAGAGAACACTCTCCGGCATAGGTTTGCGTCAGCTGATTAAATAACTCGATTTGCTTCGTTGTGGTCATATCATTCAGCTCATCGGCGCGGCTGAAATGCGTGATAAAGTTGAACGGTTGCACGACATTCCGGCAGTTAGCCAGTCGTTCACAAAACGCTTCCGCTTCTTCAGGGCGAACTCCCAGGCGATGCATTCCGGTGTCCAGTTTTAACCAGACCGTGACCGGATTGGGCAGTTGTATTTGTTCTAGCGCATCCAGTTGCTCAACAGAATGCACAGCAGTCTGAATATTGTTGGCTGCCAGCACAGGCAAATCATCCGGGCTGAAAAAACCTTCCAGCATGATGATTGGCTTCACAATGCCACTGGAACGAAGGATCAACGCCTCTTCCAGACGGGCCACCGCATACGCGTCTGCCGAAGCCAGGGTCTTTGCGACCTGCACCAGACCATGGCCATAAGCATTCGCTTTAACAACTGCTACCACTTTTGTATTTGCCGGGATCTGTGATCGGACTACCGCAAGATTGTGTTGTAATGCCTGAGTATCAATCTGCGCCGTTGCACCCTTCATGAAAAATCCTTAGTAATCGTCGTTGAACGCGGGGCCGGCATAATTATCGAACCGGGAATACTGCCCCTGAAACGTCAGACGCACCTTACCGATCGGGCCATTACGCTGTTTCCCGATGATGATTTCGGCAATGCCCTTATCAGCACTGTCATCGTGATACACTTCGTCGCGGTAAATGAACATAATCAAGTCCGCATCCTGTTCGATAGAACCGGATTCACGCAAATCCGAGTTAACCGGGCGTTTGTCCGCGCGTTGTTCCAGACTACGGTTCAGCTGGGATAGCGCAATAACCGGGATCTGTAATTCTTTTGCCAATGCCTTTAGTGAGCGGGATATCTCTGCAATTTCCAGTGTACGGTTTTCACTCAGTGACGGCACCCGCATCAACTGCAGATAGTCCACCATGATCATGCTGAGCCCGCCATGTTCACGCGCAATACGCCGGGCCCGGGAACGCAGCTCGGTCGGCGTCAACGCAGACGCATCATCAATATAGAGCTGCCCTTTTTCCAGCAACAACCCCATGGTAGAAGAGAGACGGCCCCAATCATCATCATCCAGCTGTCCGGTACGCACCCGATTTTGTTCAATACGTCCCAGCGATGCCAGCATCCTCATAATGATCTGCTCTGAAGGCATTTCGAGCGAGAAAATAAGCACCGGTTTATCGCGGGTTAAAGCGGCATGCTCACACAAATTCATCGCAAACGTGGTTTTTCCCATTGAGGGACGAGCAGCAACAATAATCAAATCGGAAGACTGGAAACCGGCGGTCATTTTGTCCAGATCGGTATAACCGCTGGAAACGCCGGTAACACCGTTATGCGGTTTGTGGAACAACTCCTCGATTTTATCGACGGTTTTCTCCAGTAGAACCTTCAGTGGCTGCGGCCCTTCTGTGCTGCTGGTGCGCTGTTCGGCAATTTTGAATACTTTGGTTTCAGCCAGATCGAGCAAATCCGCCGCATCGCGTCCCTGTGGATCGAACCCGGCTTCCGCGATTTCATTCGCAACCGAAATCATTTCACGGACAACAGCCCGCTCGCGCACTATTTCGGCGTAGGCACTGATATTGGCTGCACTGGGAGTAATGCGCGCAATCTCGACCAGATAGGCAAAACCACCCACCGCATCCAGCTGTTCGCGCTGTTCCAGTTCTTCCTGCAACGTGATCAGATCAATCGGGCTGCCTTTCTCTACCAGACGGGCCATGGATTGGAAAATAAGGCGATGTGGACGGCTATAAAAATCCCGCTCGACAACACGTTCACTGACCCGGTCCCAGGCTTGGTTGTCTAACAGCAAACCGCCCAGCACCGATTGCTCCGCTTCAAATGAATGTGGCGGCAGCTTGAGTTGTTCTACATTCTGATCTTTTTTACTGGATGATGTGGCGGGCATGACTCGATACCAAACAGAATAACAGCTACATTATCGGACTTTTTAACCGACAGGGGAACAGGAAGTAAAGATATTGCAGATAAAACAAGAAATGGTGCATCCGAGAGGATTCGAACCTCTGACCACTCGGTTCGTAGCCGAGTACTCTATCCAGCTGAGCTACGGATGCAAGAGTAAGGGTATAACATGTGAAGCAAAATGGTGCATCCGAGAGGATTCGAACCTCTGACCACTCGGTTCGTAGCCGAGTACTCTATCCAGCTGAGCTACGGATGCAAGAGTAAGGGTGTAACATGTGAAGCAAGATGGTGCATCCGAGAGGATTCGAACCTCTGACCACTCGGTTCGTAGCCGAGTACTCTATCCAGCTGAGCTACGGATGCATGAGTAAACTATAACACTAAAATAAAATGGTGCATCCGAGAGGATTCGAACCTCTGACCACTCGGTTCGTAGCCGAGTACTCTATCCAGCTGAGCTACGGATGCACAAGCGCAATGGCGGTGAGGGAGGGATTCGAACCCTCGATGCGGCTTTTGACCGCATGCTCCCTTAGCAGGGGAGTGCCTTCAGCCTCTCGGCCACCTCACCGTTGCGGGGGCAGATATTACTGTGCACGGAAAATAAGTCAAACAATTTTTCCGTGTGTTGTGCTCGTCCGTACAGGGAGTGAGCAAATTTACCCTTTCTACATCAGTTAACTACAACAAAGGCGGTTATTAGCCGCCCCTATTGAGTTTCTCTTCCGGTATAGCTCAATAAGACTGCGGCTCGTTTTCGTTATCTTTTTCAGACTGAATACGCATATAGATTTCTTCGCGATGCACAGAAACATCTTTCGGCGCATTCACACCAATCCGGACCTGATTACCTTTAACACCCAATACGGTTACAGTGACTTCATCACCGATCATCAGTGTTTCACCTACACGACGAGTCAGAATCAGCATTAATTAGCTCCTTTTATAATCAATCAGGAAAAATCCTGATGGTTTAACCAATGTGCGGTTTAAATAGTCATATTTCAAGTCTAGTCCAGAAATCAATCATCAGAAATTTTCATGAACCGTTTGAAATTATTTTTGGCATAAAAAACAACAAGCGGCATTCATCGAACGCCGCTTGCCGGAATTACATTACTAAAAAGTGATTACAGGCGTTCTTCCAGCCAAGCCTGGACTGACTTCAGTGCGCCTGGCAAGGCAACGACATCGGTACCACCCGCCTGTGCCATATCCGGACGACCACCGCCCTTACCGCCAACCTGCTGGGCCACCAGATTCACCAGTTCACCCGCTTTCACCTTAGAGGTTAAATCGGCAGTAACACCTGCGATCAGACTCACTTTGTCATCATTCACCGCAGCCAGCAGCAATACGGCAGATTGCAGACGGTTTTTCAGATCATCCATCGTCGTACGCAGTGATTTGGCATCCACACCATCCAACTGGGCAACCAGTACCTGCTGACCGTTGATTTTCATGATCTGCGACAGCAAGTCATTGCCTGCCTGCGCCGCCAGTTTGGCTTTCAGCGTTTCGATTTCACGTTCCAGCAAACGGCTACGTTCCTGCATCTGGCGGATCTTGCTGACAACGGACAGCGCATCTGCCTTAACAATTGCGGCGGCTTCGTCCAGCTGCTCACCCATCTGGTGAATATGCGCCAGTGCGACTTCCCCGGCTACTGCTTCGATACGACGCACACCGGCAGCAATACCGCCTTCACTGATGATTTTGAAGAAACCGATATCACCAGTATGTTTAGCGTGAGTACCGCCACACAGTTCGGTAGAGAATTCGCCCATTTTCACAACACGGACTTCATCACCGTATTTTTCACCAAACAGTGCCATTGCGCCGCTGTTTTTAGCATCATCCAATGACATCAGTTGTGTATTGATCAGTTCGTTTTTGCGAATTTCCGCATTCACGCTTTGTTCAATCTGACGCAATACGGCAGGATTAATGGCTTCAAAATGAGAGAAGTCAAAACGCAGACGATCCGGGCCAACCTGCGAACCTTTCTGCGCCACATGCTCGCCCAGCGTATTACGCAGCGCAGCATGTAACAGGTGAGTTGCCGAGTGATGCAGTGCAGTGGCATTACGGCGACTGTGATCAACAATCGCGTCTACCTTATCGCCGACCTGGAATGAACCGTCTTCAACAAAGCCTTTATGAATAATCGCCTGCCCTACTTTTTGTGTATCAGTAACGGCAAATAATGCATCACCCACACGCAGTAAACCGGCGTCACCCATCTGGCCGCCTGATTCAGCATAAAATGGGGTATGATCAAGAACGATTAATGCCTGATCACCGGTTTTCAGTGACGTTACCGCATCATCGCCTAAATAGATCGCTGTGATAGCTGCTGAATCAGCAGTTTTGTCATAACCGCAAAACTCAGAAGTCTGTTCGATTTTTAGCTGTTTGTTGTAATCGACGGCGAAGTTAGAGGCTTCTTTAGCACGCTCACGCTGCTTTTCCATTTCCTGCTGGAAAGCGGCTTCATCAATGGTATAACCACGGTCACGCACAACGTCAGCAGTCAGATCAGCAGGGAAACCGTAGGTATCGTACAGTTTGAACACAACGGCACCCGGAATTTCTTTCTCATCACCAAGACGAGCAAGTTCATCTTCCAGCAGAGCCAGACCGCGATCCAGAGTACGAACAAACTGCTCTTCTTCCAGTTTCAGAACTCGCTCAACAACCGGTTGCTGACTCTTCAGTTCCGGATAGGCATCGCCCATCAATGCAACCAGCGTTCCGACCAGTTGATAGAAGAAGGTATTAGTTGCGCCCAGCTTGCGGCCATGACGAACAGCACGGCGGATAATTCGGCGCAGCACATAACCACGGCCTTCATTCGATGGCATCACGCCATCTGCAATCAGGAAAGCACAGGAGCGAATGTGGTCAGCAATAACGCGCAGTGATTTATTTTCCAGATCAGTGATACCAACAATCTTGGCCGCGTTCTGAATCAGCGCCTTAAAGATGTCAATTTCGTAGTTGGAATGAACGCCCTGCATGATCGCAGAAATACGTTCGATACCCATGCCGGTATCAACCGATGGCTTCGGCAGCGGTTCCAGCGTGCCATCAGCCTGGCGGTTGAACTGCATAAACACGACGTTCCAGATTTCGATGAAGCGATCGCCATCTTCTTCTGGTGAGCCAGGACGTCCGCCCCAGATATGCTCGCCGTGGTCATAGAAAATTTCGGTACAAGGACCACAAGGACCCGTATCACCCATCTGCCAGAAGTTGTCAGATGCATACGGGGCGCCCTTGTTGTCACCAATGCGCACGATGCGGTCGGTCGGAACACCAATCTCGTTGGCCCAAATATTGTAGGCTTCGTCATCGGTAGCATAAACAGTAACCAGCAGCTTTTCCTGTGGTAACTGCAGGACCTTGGTCAGGAAAGTCCAGGCAAAGGTAATCGCGTCATGCTTGAAATAATCACCGAAGCTGAAGTTACCCAGCATTTCAAAGAAAGTATGGTGACGTGCTGTATAGCCAACGTTATCCAGATCGTTATGTTTACCACCAGCGCGGACACAGCGCTGCGCAGTCGTTGCCCGGGAATATGGACGAATATCGCCGCCAAGGAACACATCCTTGAACTGGTTCATCCCGGCGTTAGTAAACAGCAGAGTCGGATCGTTGTGCGGCACCAGAGAGCTAGAATCGACAACCTGATGTCCCTGTGAACGGAAATACTCGAGAAACGCGGTACGGATCTCTGACGTGGTCATTTGCATGAAAAAACCTGCTTGCTACAAAATAATCATGGGCAATTGAATCCCGCCTGATTAATTCAATCCAGATAATTAAGCAGACAGGCTTATGGTGGGCATACTGTAAAAGTTATCGGCAGCAAAGTAAAACGCTGACCGCAATAAAGGCACGATAGAATCAGATTTCCGGCGAGAAAAAACAACGCTGAATCAGATCCGACGAAAAGCCCCGGCGTAAAAGCATATTTTGCAGTTTTATCCGCTCTGCCGGCTCCTCTGGTAATGGCATACGCCGTTCCAGTAATCTCAGCAGCAAGGCTTGCCAGTCAACCGCCGCTTCCTGTAATGCCTGCCGGATAATCTCGCCGGCAACCCCCTTTTGTTGCAACTCCAAAGCAATACGCCGAGGGCCATAACCACTATTGCTACGGCTGCGAATATAGTTTTCTGCAAACCGCGCATCATCCAGCCAGTTTTCCTGCAGACAACGCGCAATAACCGTATCAATCTCTCTGCCGGAATAAAACGGTTTCAGCTTCAACGTTAATTCATAAACACTATGATCCCGTCTGGCCAGTAATTTCATTGTCTTGGCCAGAGGGGAGATATTATTTTTATTTGCGGACAAACTCATAAAATTTCAAATCAAAGGTAAAAGAAAGGGCTGCCGCAGCAACCCTTATCTCATCAGATATCATCACTTAATGACAGGCTATCCAGCTCATCATCAGATGGCGTGAACTCTTCTACAACGGCCGTTGGCGCCGCATCAGCGCCGGCTGCCTGACCATGACTTAACAGTAACTCGCGTAATTTCAGCTCGATTTCTTCTGCTGCAGTTACATTCTCTTTCAAATACTTCATGGCATTGGCCTTGCCCTGACCAATTTTTTCGCCGTTATAGGCATACCAGGCACCTGATTTGTCAATCAGCTTGCATTTGACACCCAGATCGATCAGTTCACTTTCCTTGGAGATCCCTTCACCGTAAAGGATCTGGAAATCGGCCTGTTTAAACGGCGGGGCCACTTTGTTTTTCACAACCTTCACCCGCGTTTCGTTACCAACAATCTCTTCACCATCCTTGATGGCGCCGGTACGACGGATATCCAGACGAACCGAAGCATAGAATTTCAGCGCATTACCACCGGTGGTAGTTTCCGGGTTACCGAACATGACGCCGATTTTCATACGGATCTGATTGATGAATATACACAGACAGTTCGCATTCTTGATATTGCCGGTCAGTTTACGCAGCGCCTGAGACATCAGACGAGCCTGTAAACCAACATGAGAATCCCCCATTTCACCTTCAATTTCCGCTTTCGGTGTTAACGCGGCAACCGAGTCAACGATGATGACATCGACCGCTCCGGAGCGAACCAGCATGTCGCAGATTTCCAGAGCCTGCTCACCAGTATCCGGTTGAGACACCAGCAGGTCATCCACTTTTACCCCCAGTTTGGCAGCGTAAATAGGATCCAGTGCATGTTCGGCATCAATAAAGGCACAGGTTTTACCAGCTTTTTGTGCCTGGGCAATTACTTCCAGAGTCAGAGTCGTTTTACCTGATGATTCCGGTCCAAAAATCTCAACGATACGCCCCATTGGCAAACCACCAATACCCAGAGCAATATCCAGAGACAAAGAGCCAGTGGGGATCGATTCAATATCAAGAGTTTGGGTGTCCCCAAGACGCATGATCGAACCTTTACCAAATTGTTTTTCAATTTGGCCTAATGCGGCCGCCAGAGCTTTTTCTTTATTTGAATCCATCATCGTCCCCACGAAACGAGTATCTTAGCTGTTAAATTGCATCATACTGTTTATCTATACAGTATCAAGTGTTTTATTTACTGTATGATAACAAACCGAGTAATGCCTCACGGATCGCCAGTAATCGGACCTGTTCCCGATCACCCCGGAATAAGTAATGACACGCATGACCCTGACCATTAGTCGTTTGCCAGGCAATCCAGACTGTACCGACTGGTTTTTCCTCCGAACCGCCGGTTGGCCCGGCAATACCGCTGATGGCCACGGCAATATTGGCGCCGGAATGCCGGAGCACACCAGCTGTCATTTCCTTCACTACCGCCTCACTGACTGCACCGTATTCCTGCAGTGTGCTGGCCTGGACACCCAGCATTTGCTGTTTGGCTTCGTTGGTATAAGTCACAAAACTGCGATCAAACCATGCTGAACTTCCCGAGACTGCGGTGATGGCGTATGCTACCCCTCCTCCGGTACAGGATTCTGCGGTTGCGGCCATCCACTGTTTGGCTGACAATGCATCTCCTAGCCGCTGAGCTAATTCAATAATATCCTTCTGCATGCTGACTCTCTCAACTGAACCTGAATCCATTATGCAACCAGCTTCTTCTGCACCGCAATCACTGACCACGCATACCCCTATGATGCAGCAATATTTAGGGCTGAAAGCCCAGCATCCCGATATTTTGCTGTTTTATCGTATGGGGGATTTCTATGAGCTGTTTTACGACGATGCCCGTAAAGCGGCCGAATTGCTGGATATCTCGCTGACCAAGCGCGGGCAATCCGCCGGGCAGCCAATTCCGATGGCCGGTGTGCCTTATCATGCGGTAGAGGGTTATCTGAGTCGTCTGGTGCAGCTAGGCGAGTCGGTCGCGATCTGTGAACAGATTGGTGATCCAGCGACCAGCAAAGGTCCGGTGGAACGCAAGGTGGTCCGGATTATTACGCCGGGCACACTGACCGATGAAGCACTGTTGAATGAACGTCAGGATAACCTGATCGTCGCGGTGGATTTTATGGCACCGCATTACGGTCTGGCAGCCATGGATGTCGCCTCCGGCCGGTTTACCATCAATCAATTCACCCGGCAGGAAACACTGAGCGCAGAATTACAGCGACTGAATCCGGCGGAATTACTCTATTCAGAAAGTTTTGCTGATCTGTCACAGCTGGGTCAGCGCAGAGGTATGCGCCGCCGCCCAGCCTGGGAGTTTGAATTCAGCACAGCCTATCATCTGCTGTGTAACCAGTTTGGCACGCAGGATCTGCGCGGTTTTGGCGTTGAAGAGGAAAAAATTGCCCTGCAGGCTGCCGGTGCGTTGCTGCAGTATGTCAAAGACACACAACGAACCGCGTTGCCACATATCCAGGGCATCCGCCTGGAAAAAAGTGAACAGATGGTGGTCATGGATGCGGCTACCCGACGCAACCTTGAGTTGACGAGTAATCTGGCTGGCGGTCTGGATAACACACTGGCAGCGGTGCTTGATGCTACCGCCACGCCGATGGGTAGCCGGTTGTTAAAGCGCTGGTTACATCAGCCGATCCGTAATAAAGCCCAGCTGTTACAACGTCAGTCGGTTATTGGTGAATTACTGGACCAGCAACTGATGGATACCCTGACGCCAATGCTGAAGCAGATCGGTGATGTGGAGCGTATTCTGGCTCGTCTGGCATTACGTTCAGCCCGTCCACGGGATCTGAGCCGTCTGCGCAACGCATTTCAGCAATTACCGGAATTACAGGCAAGTCTGCAACATTGCGAACCCCTGAAGGAAATCCGTCAGGCCATCCGCACTTTCCCTCAATTACAGGAACTGCTGGAACGGGCTGTTGTGGAAAATCCCCCAGTCATTATCCGCGATGGCGGTGTGATTGCTCCTGGCTATAACGATGATCTGGATGAGCTGCGGGATCTGGAAAACGGCGCGACCCGTTATCTGGAACGCCTTGAAGTGCGGGAACGCGAACGGACCGGCATTGCGACGCTAAAAGTCAGTTATAACAAAGTCCACGGCTTCTATATTGATGTCACCAAAGCCAACGCACATCTGGTACCAGCTGATTATATCCGCCGTCAAACACTGAAAAATAATGAGCGGTATCTGATCCCTGAACTGAAAGAATATGAAGAAAAGGTGCTGACAGCACAAAGTCGTGCACTGGCGCTGGAAAAACAGCTCTATGAAGATTTGCTCGATCAGTTACTGCCACACCTGAGTGCATTGCAAATCAGCGCGGCCGCGATCGCAGAACTGGATGTGCTCAATAATCTGGCGGAGCGGGCTCAGACACTGGACTATCATTGTCCGGAATTAACTAACGAGCCGATCATTCACATCAAAGCCGGACGTCATCCTGTGGTGGAACAGAGTCTGCAGGCACCATTCATCGCCAATGATCTGAAGCTGCATGATGAGCGGCATATGCTGATCATTACCGGTCCGAATATGGGTGGTAAATCGACCTACATGCGCCAGACCGCATTGATTGTGCTGTTAGCATATATCGGCGCATATGTGCCAGCCGAAGCCGCTAAAGTAGGTCCGATTGATCGAATCTTTACTCGTATCGGCGCCTCTGACGATCTGGCATCAGGACGTTCAACCTTCATGGTGGAAATGACCGAAACGGCCAATATTCTGCATAATGCCACACACCAGAGTCTGGTACTGATGGATGAAATCGGCCGAGGCACCAGCACCTATGACGGGCTGTCGCTGGCCTGGGCATGTGCGGAACAACTGGCACAAAAAATCCGGGCATACACGCTGTTCGCAACCCATTACTTTGAACTGACGCAACTGGCGGAACAACAGCCCAATATCGTCAATGTGCATTTCGATGCGATTGAACATGGTGATAGCGTAGCCTTTCTGCATACCGTGCAGGAAGGTGCAGCAAACCGTTCTTACGGTATACAGGTTGCTGCCCTAGCAGGCGTTCCGCGTGCAGTGCTGAGTCTGGCCCGGACCAAATTACATGAGTTGGAAAACCGTGATCATTCAGCCAATGAAGGCAAGCCGGAAACTATCACAACCATGACTGCAGCAGAAAACACCTTCAGAGAGAGCAAACTGTATCAGGCGCTGGAACAACTTGATCCAGATAGTCTGTCACCGCGAGATGCATTAGACTGGCTATATAAAATCAAGGAATTAGCCAAAACAGAAATACTGGAATAATCAGCAATCAGATATATCCAGACGAAAAAAATCGCCGGAACATTGTCCGGCGATTTCATATTTACATGTCTGTTTTAATCCAGCTGAAACAAGGTTTCTACCGATAACCCCTGCTGGGTCAGCATCTCTTTCATGCGACGCAAGCCTTCAACCTGGATCTGACGAACACGTTCCCGGGTCAGGCCGATTTCCTCACCCACTTCTTCTAAAGTGGCAGGTTCATAGCCCAGCAGACCGAAACGACGAGCCAGTACTTCCCGCTGTTTCGGGTTAAGCTGTTCCAGCCACATGACAATGCTATTCTGCATATCATCATCCTGAGTCTGATCTTCCGGACAATTAATCCGATCATCAGTCAGAATATCGATCAGTGATTTGTCACCATCACCGGCAAGCGGCGTATCCACAGAACAGATTTTTTCATTCAGCTTTAACATCCGGGAGACTTCTTCTACCGGTTTATCCAGCAGACTGGCAATATCTTCCGCTGTCGGTTCATGGTCCAGACGTTGTGCCAGTTCCCGGGCTGTCCGCAGGTAGACGTTCAGTTCTTTGACTACATGAATAGGTAAACGGATGGTTCGGGTCTGATTCATGATAGCCCGTTCAACAGTCTGACGGATCCACCATGTTGCATAAGTGGAGAAGCGGAAACCCCGCTCCGGATCGAATTTTTCAACAGCCCGGATCAGCCCCAGATTACCTTCTTCAACCAGATCCAATAAAGCCAGACCCCGGTTGTTATAACGACGGGCAATTTTTACGACCAAACGCAGGTTGGACTCAATCATGCGGTTACGTGCTGCTTCATCGCCGCGTAAAGCCCGGCGAGCGAAATAAACTTCTTCTTCTGCAGTCAGTAAAGGTGAAAAACCAATTTCACCGAGGTATAGCTGCGTCGCATCCATGATGCGATTAAGTGTGGGAGATAACTGGAGTTCATCCGTTGAATCTGAAACTTCATCAGTTTCAGTAATGTCATCCATTTCAGTCGGATCTTGTAAGTCCAAAAGATCCATATCACTATCAGCACGTTCAGTTACACTCATGGCCCCCTCCTTGAGTTCCACAACGTATCTGACTGCGACAATTGTGGAACTATCGTTTCGGCAAATATCTCAAAGGATCCACAGATTGACCGCGATAACGAATCTCAAAATGAAGTCTGACATCTGACGATTCGCTACTACCCATATCGGCAATCTTTTGCCCAGCTTTAACCACTTGTTGCTCTGTTACTCTCAACGCATCGTTATGTGCATACGCAGAAAGATAATCTTCGTTATGTTTGATAATGATCAGATTTCCATATCCACGAAGTGCATTACCAGCATAGACGACCCGCCCGTTTGCAGCGGCGACTACCGGCTGACCACGTTTGCCTGATATATCGATCCCCTTGTTGCTCTGTTCTCCTGCTTTATAGCCACCGATCATCATACCTTTTGCTGGCCATCGCCAGGTTAGTGATTTGTTAGTGACTTGTTCGGTAGGGTTAGAGTAAGCAGTTTCTTTTTTGTCAACAAACGCTTTCGTATTGCTTTTTTCAGATTTCTGATCTACTGCACGCTCCTCATTAAAGGAGCCCTTTGGACCAAAAGATGGACTGTTTGTTGCATTATTAACAATGCCGATAGATGCATTTGTCGGGAAGCGAATAGTCTGACCCGGATGAATAACATAAGGTGCTTTAATATTGTTGAATGAACCTAGCTCAGCCAAACGTAGCCCATGTTTTTCTGCCAGCACAGACAGGCTATCACCCACCCTAACCTTGTATTCTGGAATTTCTGTAGATACTCCGGACGATTTCAGCGTATCGGGCAATGAATAACGTAATACCTGGCCGGTACGCACATGATACGGAGCACGAAGCGCATTTTGTTCCGCCAGCGTACGAACATCCGCATCATACATCCATGCAATCGCATATAAGGTATCGCCTGCCTTGACCGTATAAGGAGTGCCTGGCGTTAATTTGGGGCGCTCGTTCACGGAGGAAATACCAAACATTTCTCTCTTCTCGGAAACGGTTATCCGGGAAACATGACTCCGGTAAGAAGGTTCAGGCTGTTTTTTACTCCCGGCGTCTCTGACCGGCGCAGGAGAGGACGATGAGACACATGCCGTTATTGCCAGAGAGAACAATAAGATCAGCATGCAAACGAAAGATTCTTGTTTATTGTATGTACGCATGAACATCCAAGCCGAATTAATCGACGTCAAATTAACTCGCCATGTACCAGAGGAACAAAACGAACAGCTTCCAGAATCTCAGTTCTGGTTCTTGAACCATATTTTTCGATCAGCAGCAGCTCCTGTTTATATTCGCCAACCGGGATCACCATCCGGCCACCATCAGCTAGTTGCGCCAACAGCGCATCAGGAATCTTTTCAGCTGCTGCCGTTACAATAATGGCATCAAAGGGCGCTTTGCTTGGCCAGCCGGCCCAGCCGTCGCCGTGGCGCATAGAAACATTATGAAAATCCAGCCGCAGTAACCGGCGACGCGCCTGATATTGCAGAGCCTTAATCCGTTCGACACTGTAAACCTGCGGAATAAGCTGGGATAGCACAGCCGTCTGATAACCGGATCCCGTGCCAATTTCCAACACGTTCCGTGGATTATTCTGGATGAGTGTTTCAGTCATTCTGGCCACAATGTAGGGTTGTGAAATTGTCTGACCAAAACCAATCGGTAATGCCGTATTTTCCCAGGCCTGATGCGAGATGGCTTCATCCACAAAATAATTACGTGGCACATTAGCCATAGCGGCAAGCACTCGCTCATCTCTGATACCGAGTTCCTGTAATTGCCTGATTAACAGCGAAGCCACCATGTCACGCACGCTATTTAAACTCCCCAACCCATGCAGAGAGTTCAGCAACACTGGCATATGCCGTCATATCCACATGAAGCGGCGTAATTGAAACATATCCCTGCTCGATTGCATGAAAATCAGTGCCTTCACCCGCATCCTGTTTTTCACCTGGAGGGCCGATCCAGTAGACCGGTTTGCCTCGTGGATCCTGCATGACAATCATTTTTTCACCACGATGGCGATTCCCAAGCCGGGTTACTTTGATGCCTTTAATCTGTTCCAGCGGTAAATCCGGAACATTCACATTCAGAATCTGATCGGATGGCAAAGGATGTGAACGCAACCGGGAAATCAGCAAACAGGCATAATGCGCTGCCGAGGAAAAATGCGTTTCACCAACCAGCGAGATCGCAACGGCCGGTAATCCCATATGCCGCCCTTCGGTAGCAGCAGCGACTGTGCCCGAATAAATCACATCATCCCCCAGATTGGCGCCATGATTGATGCCTGAGACAACAATATCCGGCCAGGGATCGAGCAATTTATTGACTGCGAAATGCACACAATCCGTCGGTGTTCCTTTGACTGAATAACGTTTTCCAGTCTCTAGCGTTTCAACCCGGATAGGATTTTCCAGTGTCAGAGAGTTACTGGCGCCGCTGCGATTGCGATCCGGTGCAACGACGATAACTTCGCCCAGCGAACATAATGCTTCACTCAGGCAATGCAATCCTTGTGCATTTACACCATCATCATTACTGACCAGAATCTTCATCGTGCTTATTTTCTCTTGTGTTAACCAATTCGCGGATCAGACTGGTGGCATAACTGCCTGCTGATAAAGAAAAATGCAGCTCAAGCGCGTTATCCAGCCAACGCCAGCGTAAATCATTGGTACGCAGTACCGCGCGGCGCCGTTCTTGCTGCATTCCCGCCTGTTCCAATGCCCGTAACCAGGCGTCATGTTCTGCCAATACGACAGATTCCCATGCCAGCGCATCGCTCTGGGCAAGATTTTCACCTCGCCCCCACAGTGGAGCACTCGTAACCAGCTCACCGAATGCAATGCGCTGCGCAATAGCATTTTTATCTGTTTTCTTATCTGTTACCAGATAGCCATCACGGTTAGTAAACAGTAAACAATCACCCGGCATCGGTTCCTGTAAACGGTTATCACGGACCCGGGCCGCGACTACGTGATTAAAAATATAACTGCGGGCAGCAGAAAGATACATCGCCCGTTTTTGCCGATCATGAATCCGGCGATGCCCTGCAAACATAGCTTCTGCTGCATGCAGATTGTTGCCATGATGCCCAAAACGTTGCGGACCGAAATAATTTGGCACACCCAGCTGAGATATTTGCTGTAACCGCATATCCAGCTCACGGCTCTGACTCAGTTCCCGTAATTTCAGGCAGAAGAAATTACCACGTAATGCGCCAGGTCTCAGCTTTTTATCATGCCTGATTGTCTGTAAAACCTGAATAGTATCAGACTGTAAGCCTCGAAGATCAGGATCTGGTTTTCCCGGTAAATGTAAACCGAACCACTGTTCTGTCACCGCATGCCGGTCTTTCAGACCTGCCCAGCTGATGGCAGAAAGAGGTAAACCGGTATGTTCTGCCAGCAGCTTTGCCACCCAGGCGGTATTTTCCCCTGTTTTCCGGATCCGGACAAAAAGATGTTCGCCCTGCCCGCACGGCATGAACCCGAGGTCTTCAATAACCTGAAAATCGGCCGGTTCGGCCTTTAATAATGCAGTCTGCTCAGGTTTACCGAAGCTGTATGGCCAGTCCAGATCAAATTCTTTATTCATCAGCAGCAACCAGCAACACGACGGCTTCAACCGCGATTCCTTCCTTGCGGCCGGTAAAGCCCAGTTTTTCTGTTGTTGTCGCTTTGACATTCACCTGAGATAACTGACTCTCCAGATCTGCAGCCAGATTCAGACACATCGCCGGGATATGCGGTGCCATTTTCGGCGCCTGCGCAATGATGGTGACATCCAGATTACCCAGTTTAAATCCGCTTTTTTTCACCCGGGCGAAAACATCACGCAACAGGATCCGGCTATCCACCCCTTTAAATTGCGGGTCGGTATCCGGAAAATGCCGGCCGATATCACCGGCAGCAATAGCACCCAGCAACGCATCAGCTACCGCATGTAATACGACATCGCCGTCAGAATGAGCGAGTAGCCCCTGTTCATAAGGAACCTTAACCCCACCCAATGTGCAGGGGCCTTCGCCACCAAAACGATGCACATCAAAACCGTGTCCAATCCGAATCATGCACGTTCCTGTTGTTGCAAAATAAATGCTGCCAGCGCCAGATCTTCCGGCTGGGTCACTTTAATATTATCGGCTCGCCCTGTGATCAGTAGTGGTTTGAATCCGGCCAACTCCATCGCCGAGGCTTCATCAGTTAATACGATGGATTGAGCCAAACCTGCATCAATCGCATCCGCCAATTGCTGCGTAGGGAACATTTGAGGAGTCAGCGCATGCCAGAGATGCCCGCGTTCAACGGTCAGTTCAATACGATTGCTGATATCAGCACGTTTCATCGTATCTTTTACCGGAATCGCTAATATCGCGCCGTCTTCACCCTGATCGATGGCAGACACTAATGTATCCAGATCTGCGAGCGTAATACAAGGTCTGGCCGCATCATGCACAAGGACCCAGTCTGTTTCGACGCAAGACAAACCATTCAGCACCGAGATTGCCCGCTCCGGTCCGCCGATGGTGACTTCTATTTTCGGATGACTGGCGAGCGGTAAAGAGGAGAAATGATGATCATCGGCAGCAATCACCACCACTATCTTCTCGATCTGTGGATGAGCCAGCAAACGCGTTAACGTGTGTTCGATGATCGTTTTATCACCCAGAGGCAAATATTGCTTCGGCATATTAGCCTGCATCCGGCTTCCCCGACCTGCAGCGGGCACTACGGCGGTAAATGTCTGCATGATTAGTCACTCTTCGGTAATGAGCTTTGTTTATTTTGTCCGGCACTGTCACGAGGCAGCACCCGATAAAACGTCTCTCCGGGTTTAATAAACCCCAGATCATTCCGGGCTAGTTCTTCTATAGCTTCCAGACCGCTTTTCAGATCTTCAATGTCTTCTTTAAGAAGCATATTACGTTCTTGCAGTTTTTGGTTATCTGCCTGCCGGCGTAATAAATTTTCTGAGACTTGTCGATACTCAACGAGTCCGTTTTTCCCGAACCAGAGCTGACGCTGAACCAACGCCAACACAACCATCAGGATAAGGGTAAACAGGCGCATGTCGTCTCCTCCTGGAGACATAGTTTCCCATATTGGTATATAAAAGAAAGCCCCGCATAGAGCGGGGCTTTCTTGAAGCAAAAAAGGAAGGGCTAAAAATTAAGCCTGACCTTTAACTTCTTTCAGACCGTTGAAAGGCGCTTTGGCACCCAGAGCTTCTTCGATACGGATCAGCTGGTTGTATTTAGCAACACGGTCAGAACGGCTCATAGAACCAGTTTTGATCTGGCCAGCAGCGGTACCAACAGCCAGGTCAGCGATGGTAGCGTCTTCAGTTTCACCTGAACGGTGAGAGATAACTGCAGTGTAACCAGCGTCTTTAGCCATTTTGATCGCAGCCAGAGTTTCGGTCAGAGAACCGATCTGGTTGAATTTGATCAGGATGGAGTTAGCGATACCGTTGTCGA